>Ga0308157_10000247_pt1 | contig 207771 bp, 192 predicted proteins | sample PhyBR1_FD_201035 | JGI IMG/M metagenome (GOLD analysis project Ga0308157, IMG submission 201035) | Phyllosphere microbial communities from UC Gill Tract Community Farm, Albany, California, United States - DLSLB.R1 | ecosystem: Host-associated > Plants > Phyllosphere > Unclassified | place... | reverse complement strand
TTATTATCTAAAAATTAAAAAGTTTTTATCTCATGTATCCGTAGATATCAGTTCTATATTCTCCGCTCCTTAAAGCTCTTCTGCGCTACTGAAATACTCCTGGTTTTTCAGTGCCGCAAAAGTACACTCTTTATCCTATACCATCCTAATTTATTTAACATAATATTGATATTGGGTTCATATTTGACGGTAAATGGCTGATTTTCCGGGATATTAATTTTGGAGGCTAGAGGCTAGAGGCTAGAGGCTAGAGGCAAAAATAATCGTTGTAGGGAAGATGAAAGTATTTTTCTTATTCTTTATATATAAACCTCATAGGTTTGGAATACCTATGAGATTTGGATGAACGTTTTTTCCTTATTATATATACTTTGTACTGATTCGAATACCGGAATTGATTTTATCCCCACTACCCTAGCCACGATAGGAGCCTTTGTCTGAGCTCATTTTCGTGAATTCGGGCGGCTTTGCCGCCCGAATTCACGAAAATAGCGAGTGCGGATAGCGTGATCAAGCTCCTCAATTAAAAAAGCAACGTTAATTACGCTGCTTTTCTTCATTATAGATGGTACTTAAAAATTCGGCATATGATTTTTCCAGGCTTATGATATCTCCGCTTTTCAGGTTAAGACCTCCGACACCGGATTCATCCGCTTTGATCTTTGTCGCTGAAATCTGAAAATACTGATTTCCTTCATCCGACTTTGGTTGTAGTCTGATGGTAGATCCCAGCAGCTTTTTAGTAGAGATGGTATATATCTTTCCGGGAATTACTTTTAGGATAAGATATGATCTTGGGGAGATTTCGTAATCCGTACGGTTTATACTGATCTTTTGATTTTTTTCTGATGATGCAAATAAGTACACATAACCCGTCTGATTTAATAATTTTTCCTTTGGAAGATAATAAAGGGACAATCTGTAGTTTGCAGGATTGAAGTCCTGCGGACTTCCGTCTATATTTTCAAAGGGCTTTAAAGTAAAAGTATTGGCCCCGATTTCTTTTGCTTTTTTATAGATTAATGAAAAAACAGCTGCATCATCTTTTGCGAATCCCTGTACCTCTACGTCTCCCAGATATTGGGCATTTACGTTTTCTTCACTTATTTTATATAAAAATTTATCTGTGTTATCATTTGTTTTTTCAACTTTCGTCAGATACACATTCTGGGCACTGAAAAGCTGGACAAATAAGACCAACGCGATAATTCCTAGGTTCTTCATTATATATTGTACTATTTTACGAGGATATTAATACATTCTTCCAGACTATTTTCCCAATGTCTGGTTTCAACTTTGTAGACTTCCTCTATTTTGTCCAGACACATCGTACTTCTTTTCGGTCTCTTTGCAGGTGTTGGATATTGCTCGGTTGTCAAAGCATTTAATTTTACCGAAGATTCTGAAAACTCAGCAATTTTCCGGGCAAACTCAAACCATGTTGTTTCCGGATAGTTTGAGAAATGAAAAATGCCATAGGTTTTTTGAGGCGCTTCGATGACAGTCATGATTGCTTCTGCCAAATCATTGGCATTCGTCGGCTGCCCGAATTGATCTCCCACGATTCCCAATTCTTCTTTTTGAGAAAAAAGGTTCAGCATTGTCTTTACAAAATTCTTGTTAAATTCCGAATATAACCAGGATGTTCTGAGAATAATGGTTTCCGGATTGTTCTCTAAAGCCAGTTCTTCACCTTTCAGCTTAGATTCACCGTAAACTCCGACAGGATTTGTGAAATCATCTTCTGAATAGCAGAGATTTGTCTCGCCATCGAAAACATAATCGGTAGAAACGTGGATGAAAGTTGCTTTATTGTCTTTACAAGCCTGAGCCAGGTATCCAACTCCATCCGCATTAACCGCAAAAGCTTTTTCTCTTTCTTTTTCTGCCAGGTCTACTGCTGTATATGCCGACGCATTGATACAGAAATCCGGCTTTTCGCTGTTAAAAAAATTATTGACCTGATCTTCGTTTGTAATATCCAATGTCTGTGAATCTGTAAATACAAATTCATAGTCTAATTCGAAATCGGGAGCGATTTTTCTAAGGCAGTTTCCCAACTGACCGTTTCCTCCAATTACCAGTATTTTTTTCATTATGAATTTTTTGCGTTTTGTGATCTTAAAAATTTAACTCTTGACTGAAAATCTTTCTGCTCTAAATCTACATAGAATTTATGAAAAGTCTCCTTAATATCTTCTGGGTGTACTTCTGATTTTCTGGTTTTGATATTAAAATAAATAACCGTTACCCAAAGAACAGCATGAATTGTTTTTTCGTCTGCACTTTTCATGAGGATTTCAACTTTGGCAGTCCTGTCCTGTACTTCGATTGTTTTGCTGCTGATAACAACCTGGGTATTATACCGCACTTCTTTAAGGTAAGCTATTTCGTTCTGAATGGCAATCCACGTACATCCGGTTTTCTTTGTATATTCTTCATAGGTAAAACCATAAAATGTTTCCACGTGGTCTTCTCTGGCATTAAACATATAATCCAGATATTTGACATTATTTAAATGTCCTATCGGATCACAATCGCTGAATCTAACTTTAACCGTGGTTGATACTTCTTTTTCCATCTGGCAAAAATAAAAAAACCACCTCTAAAAGAGATGGTTGGTTTTATAAATCTTTGTTAATTTCCAAAATTATTGGATTCCTAATTCTTTTTTCACAGCTGCAGTAGCATCAGGACCATTTTTGTATACAAAAGCAGAAGAGTTAGCATCCATGATATAGTCATATCCGCTGGCTTTAGCTACTTTAGACACAGCATCGTTTAACTTTTTCTCGATCGGTTCGTAAGCGGTATCCTGCTTAGCTACGAAATCTTTCTGAGCTTTGTCGTTCATTTGCTGAATTTCTTCCTGCATTTTAGCCAATTCACCTTCTCGGGCTTTGTTTTCGTCCGCTGATTTTTTAGGAGCTTCTTCTGTATACAACTTCAGTTTAGCTTGTCCGGCATCTGCTTTCTTTTTAATTTCAGCCTGCTTAGTATCTAAGAATGCCTTAAGATCGGCATCAGCCTTTTTCTTTTCAGGCATTGCGTTAAGAACACCTATCACATCTAAAGTTGCAATTTTTTGAGCCTTTGCCATACCTACCGATACAACCATCATTACTGCTGCAAATAATACACTTAATTTTTTCATAATTGGTAAAATAAATAATTTAATTTTTCTTTTGATTGTAAATTTAGGTAAAAGTTAATTGATGAATTACTTTTTACCTTTATTTGTTTTTTTCTCCTGTTCTGTACCTTTTAACAAAATGTCCAGTACTTTATCGGTATAATCGAACCTTTTCTGGAGAAAAATAACATTAACGTTATTGCTTTTGTCAAGAACTATTCCCAATCCGTTTTTCTCGGACATGGCCTTAATGGCGTTCCAGATCTGATCCTGAAAGGGCTGCACGAGGTTGGTTCTCAGTTTGGCAATCTCTCCCGTGTTTCCAAAGCGCAGACTGGTAGTTGTTTTAATATTCTTATCCAGATCCATCACTTCTTTTTCTCTCAGCTTCAACTGGTCTCCTACTAATAATACCTTTTCACTTTCGAATGCAGATCTTTTTTTTTCATACTCTGCCTGAAGACTCTGTAATTCTGACTGCCAGGTATCGATCTGCGAATTCAATCTTGCTTCCGCTTCTTTATACTGAGGCATTTTATCCAAAATATATTCGGTATCTACCACTCCTACTTTCTGTGCGTTCGTAAAACTAAACAGCAGGAAGAGTATAAAAGTGAAAATGATTTTTAAGTTCTTCATATGTTATTATAATGATTGGTTCATTAAGAAGTGTGTCTTCCAACCTGAAGGTTCTGTTCCGCTTATCGTCTTATCAAATCCATAAGCAAAGTCAAACCCGATCAAACCAAATGCTCCCATATAAACTCTTACACCTACTCCTACCGATCTTTTCAATTGAAAAGGATTATAATTACTCCAGGAGTTCCATACGTTACCTCCTTCTGCAAATGTTAAGGCGTAAATTTTAGCGGTCTGGTTCAGAGAAATCGGATATCTCAGTTCCAATGTGAATCTGTTGTAAATGGTACCTCCTCCTTTTGGAGTGATATCATCAATAGTTCCTCCGTAAGTGGATGCATTTTCATACCCTCTCAACGGGATCAGTTCTCTACCGTCAAATCTACCTCCGAATAAACCGGTACCTCCTACATAGAATCTTTCAAATGGCGGAGCTCCAAGTTCTTTGTTATATCCATCCATGAATCCCATTTCAGCAGAAGATCTTAAGACCAATTTACCAACAATCTCGTTATAAACATCAGCCTTGAACTTTACTTTATAGAATTCCATCCACTTATATTTGTCCGTAGGACTCATTGTAGAGTAATCTTTATTGCTGAACAATGAATATGGCGGAGTGAATTTTACAGAAGCTTCAATATTAGAACCTGTCGTAGGGAATATCGGATCTATTCCGGCAGAGTTTCTGCTTAATCCTATATTAATACTCAAGTTATTGGCACTACCGTAGTATTCTGTAGTATCACCAAATTCAAACGGGTAGTTGCTGAAGTCATACTTCTGATACTGAAGACCAGTATACAATGAGAAATAATCATCTGGCCACTTCAGTAATCTGTTTAAACCTACGGAAGCAGAGAAAATATTTAATTTCTGAGCAATTCCTGTACCATCTGTAGAAGAATATCTTACTCTTGAGTTATTTAAACTTACAGAAAGTGCAGTCGGTCTTGTTCCGAACAGCCATGGTTCCGTGAATGAAACCCCATAGTTCTGGAAGTATTGCCCTGCCTGAGCCTGAATAGATAAGGTCTGTCCGTCCCCTTGCGGTACGGGTCTGAAATCTTTAAATTTCAGGAAGTTTCTCAGTGAGAAGTTATTGAATGTTAATCCTAATGTTCCAATAAAACTGTTTCCTCCGTAACCTGCCTGTAACTGAACCTGAGATGATCCTTTTTCAACCAGTTTCCAATTGATATCCACCGTATTGTCCTGTTGGTTAGGATTGATATCCTGACCTACCTGCTGGGGATCAAAGAATGACATCCCTGCTAAATCAAAATATGTTCTTTTGATATCACTTTTTGCAAAAAGACTTCCGGGTTTGGTTCTCAAAGATCTGAGAATAACATGGTCATGAGTGGTAACATTTCCTTGCCATGTTACGCGGTTCCATGTCGCTTTTTCTCCTTCATTGATCCGGATTTCAAGATTTATCTTGTCCCCGTCAACTGATTTTTCAACCGGTGTTACATTCGAGAAAAGGTATCCGTTATTCATGTACACAGATTTGATATCAGAATCATCTTCTTTACCTCCATCTTCTCCTACTTTTTTGTTGAAACCCACGGCATCGTAGATATCTCCTTTTTTATATCCTAAAAGTCTCTGTAAATAATCTGTAGCATACACAGTATTACCTGTAAAGGTAACATCTCCTATATAATATTGCTTTCCTTCTTTAAGTTTTACGTCTATTTCGTAATTATTTCTTTTATTTCTCCATACAGAGTCAGAAACAATGGCAGCATCTCTATATCCCAGAGAGTTGTAATAGCTGATAAGGCTTTGCTTGTCTTCCTGGTATTTTTCTTCGATAAATTTAGATGACTTTAATATCCCTCCAATACCGAATCTTTTTTGTTTTGTTTCTTTAAAGGCTTTTTTCCGAAGCTTGCTATCGGTAACCGCCTGGTTTCCTTCAAATTCGATATGATCGATTTTAACCTTTTTGCCTTTATCTACATTTATTGTCCAGTCCACCAAGGCAGGGTCACCTGCATTTACTTTATCCTGGATGGTGATTTTAGCATCGGCAAAACCTTTCTTAACATAATCTTTAGGAATATTTGTCTTAAGACTTGAAACTAAATTCTGGGTAATCTTGGTACCCGGCTTCAGATTGTTGTCTTTCGCGAGTTTTTCGTTTTTAGACTTACCGATTCCTTTTCCAGTAAATTTCACCTCACCCAGCTCTTTCAAGTCTTCTAAGTAGAATCTTAAAACTACAGTTTCGCCTTCAATACTCTGTACGTATACTTCCACTTCCGAGAAAGATTGAGTGTCCCAAAGTTTTTTAACGGCGTTACTAATTTTTTGCCCTGGGATATCTACACTTTCGCCTTTAGTTAAACCAGTAAATCTCAGGATTTGCGCTGGTGTATACTTTTTAACCCCATCTACAACGATGTCTTTAAGTGTATAAGTTCCTGCCTGGTTCTCTGCATGCACGGGATTATTCACTTTTGTGCTGTCCTGTGGCGTTACCTGTCCATAAAAATGTGCAGAAGCAACAAACATAATGATGGGTAATAGTCTAAACTTCATTTTATCGTAGTCTTTCTTTTCTTAAATTTTACTGAGCTTTTATTTGTTCCCCGGTCAATCCGTATCTTCTTTCTTTGTTTTGATAATCTACAATACACTGAAAGAAAATATCTTTTGAAAAATCAGGCCATAAAACATCTAAAAACTGTAGTTCTGCGTAGGCGATCTGCCAAAGGAGAAAATTGCTTATTCTTATTTCGCCACTGGTTCTGATAAGTAAATCAACGGGAGGAAAATCTTTTGTATAAAGATAGTTTTCGAATAGTTTTCCATCAATATCCTCAACTTCAATCTTTCCATCCTTCACATCAGAACTTATATTTTTTACGGCATTCAGGATCTCCTGTTGGGAGCCATAGCTTAATGCTAATACCAAATTACCTTTTGTGTTTTCTTTTGTAAGTTCTACCACCCGAAACAACTGTTCTTTTACAAGAGGTGGCAGCTGATCAACATTTCCGATAACATGCATTCTCAAGCCTTTACTAAAAACCTCTTCAGCTTCTAATAATAAGGTTTCTGCAAGCAGATTCATCAATGTATTAACTTCCTTTGCGGGACGGTTCCAATTTTCAGAAGAAAAAGTATACAGCGTTAAATACGGAATATTGATTTCATTACACGCATTAATAGCGTTTCTCACTGCATTAATAGCATTTTTGTGACCGAAAGTTCTATCTTCGTCACGAGATTTTGCCCATCTTCCATTGCCATCCATAATAATGGCCACATGTTTTGGTAAATTCTCAGAATTTATTTTATCTTTTATCAACGACATCTTATTAATCACAATAGCATGGTGGTCTTCCGAAAGAATAGGTAAGTCCTAAACTTACGGTATTCATCCAATCTTTAGACTTTAAATCACCAACATTTCTTTCTCCAATAATAGCAGCTTCTCTTTCTTTTGACACTACATAGTAGGCATCAGACTGAAGCAGCGACCCTCCTGTACCGGGGTTCAGAATATCGCCATTATACGTTGAGATTACATCTTTACTTTGTATCTGGCTGTAGTCTAACTGGTCTGTAAGTGTATATCTGAATGTAGCCTCTGCAAAAATAGCCCAGCTATAATTAAATTTATATTTCAGTCCTACTCCGAACGGAATATGAACCGTGGTTTTGGTCCCCGTAGTATATTCTGCGGTTGTGGTAAAGTCCAGCTCATTGATAGGCGCTTGTGCCACTCCATCTGCATCTCTTCTGAAATCGTTAACCAGAGTTGCTTTCGGAGCATCGAACATCAAGGCACCTACTCCACCGAAAATATAGGGGCTAAGCATCCCTTTCTGTTCGTTATTTACAGGGAAGAAATTATATTCAAACGTCAAACTTGCTTCATATACATTATTTTTACCAACTCCATTTCTATTTCTTCTATAATCTTCCTTTGCAGCTTTGTCACTAAACTGTATTTGGTTATACCCTAGGTCTAATCTCACGGTCTGATGTGGGTTAAAATTAAATCTGTATAAAATACCTCCATAAAATGGCACTCCCCAATCTGACGTTCTATTTAAATCCAATGGCTTTTGTAAAATATAATTCGTTCTTCCAATATCACCCACCAGGTTACTCATACCCAGACGAACTCCAAGCTCGTTTCTTTGTGCTTTAACACTTACCAAAGTTCCCAGGGCGGCAAGGAAGCTAAACAATAATTTTTTATTCATAAAAGAATATGGATTTATGGTTATTTTAAAAATTAATTTTTGCAAATATAAAACTTTTTTATATTAATGATATTCTTAATGTTTAGTTAAAAATAAACAAAAAAACATAATTTGTTATAAAGTAAACGGCAAAGTCACAAATTTATTCTTTTTTTCATAGAATCAAAGCAAGTTGTATACAATAAACCCCCATTACATGAGGGTTTATTATATGTTAGTTTCTGTTTAGTATTGTTCTTACCTTATTTCTGATCCTGATTAACAGGGGCTCTTTATAGTTTTTATCTTCGTCAAAATAACCATAGCCATAGCCATAGCCATAGCCATATCCGTACCCATATCCATAACCCTGTTTCGTATTATAATCGTTATACACCATCCCCAGGTGCTCAATTTCATTACTGTGATACTTCTCAGTAATCATTTTCAGCATATATTTTTCAGTATATTCATGACGCACCACATAAATATTGGCATCAGAATATTTCATCAGCTCATAAGAATCTGCAACAAGTCCTACAGGAGGAGAGTCGATAATGATAAAATCATAGATAGTCCTTAGCTCTTCGATAAATTCTACATTCTTCCTGCTCATTAAAAGCTCGGAAGGGTTTGGCGGAATCGGACCGGAAGTAGCTACATCAAGATTTGATATTCTTGTTTTATTGATAATCTGATCTATCCCCACTTCACCGGTAAGATAGTTGGAAATACCATATTTATTATCAATTTTAAAGTCTCCGAAGATTTTCGGTTTTCTCAAGTCCATCCCCAGAAGGATCGTTTTTTTATCACTAAGTCCAAGAACAGAAGCCAGGTTAATGGAAACATAGGTCTTTCCTTCACCACCAATAGAAGAAGTGACAAGGATCACTTTACTTTTTCCATCCTCATTCATTAGGAATCTCATATTTGCCCTGATTCCGCGGAAGGCTTCAGAAACAGAAGATTTAGGATGTCCCAGAACGGTAAGCATGTCTTCGCTGTTATTATTCCCGACCACTCCCAATAAAGGAATTCTTGTGGCATTTAATAATTCCTTTATATTACGGATTTTATTATCCAGTAGCTCTCCGATTAAGATGAAAAGCAACGGCAGCAGAAGTAATCCGCCGAAAATGGCAAACTTCACTCCTTTCACATTCGGTCCGATAGGAGGCTGTCCTACATTTTTAGCAGGGTCGATCACACTTATATCCGATTGATTGGCAGCCATTTTCATCTGCGTATCATTCTGTCTGCCCAATAAGCTGTTATACGTCGCTTCGATCATATTGTAGGTTCTCTCCGCATCAAGGTATCTGCGTTCTTTTTCCGGATAAGAATCCAGGTCGGAATTGGCTTCAGATACATCATTGTTGATCTTGTTGATTTGTGTAAAGTACTTGTTATAATATGCTCGCAATGAACCGGAAGAACTCATTTTTGCCTCATTAATAAGCCTGTTGATTTCTTTCATAGGCTCAGAATTCGGTGTATAAATAGCCGCTAATTCCCGTCTCTTAAGATACAGAGCCTTCAATTCTGTAACTGATGCCGTGAACGTTCCATCTTCAAAACCTGCAGCGGTAGTACTTATCATTCTGTCAAAATTCTGGCTTTCCAGTGTGTTTTTTATCTCATTCAAAGATGAGATTTTACTTAACAGATCTGCCTTTTCGGCTTCAAGCTCTTTAATTCTGGTTAAAGATTTTTCATCTCTGTCCTTAATATCATAAAGCTTTTCTGAAGTCTTCAGATAATTGAGAACATTAGCACTTGAGTCCAATTTTTTTCCGATTGTCGAAAGATTTCCTTTTAAGTAAATCTCTGTATTTTTATCTACCAGCATTCTATCGGCAAGCCTCTTCTTCTGAAGCTGGTTTACGGACATATTTAAAAAGTTAACCGTACTGTTAAGATTATAACCTGTTTTGGAAATGATCATAATGGTACTGATCTCTTTATCAAAATCTACATTTACGGTAGAGACGATATCGTTTACAGATTTATTTACAGAACTCAGGTTAATGATAATATTATCAAGTTTAAGCTTAGGACTCACCTGATTTTTAATCAGCCTGAATCTAAGGTTCGGGGAAGTATACCATTCCCCTGCTTTTATAATTTTATTTCCGGGTCTTTCGTAGCTGTTTATATTCTGAAATCCTTCTATTTCGTAATTGTATAGGTTTGTCGACTGTCCCTCTTCCGGCAGGATAACCTCGTAAGAACCATTTCCCTTCGGGATTAAAGTAATAGGATAATTGAGCTGTTGAAGGTGTTTTTTATCAACCTGTAAAAAAACCGGAGAATCATCTTTGTCAAGATAAGTAGACTTAATCATTCCTTTGGTAGAATAATTTACAAAAAGGTCAAGTTCTTTAACCAAAAACTCGTTGTGTGTTCTTGATAAAAGCATTTTCTTCAGATAAATACCGTCCTGATTTCCTCCCTGACCCCAGATGAAATTGATCGACTGATTGGGTGTAAAATAGCTTGAAGTATTATTGGATACACTCAATGAAAGATTGGAGGAATAAATATTCTGTGCGTAATATTTGCTGTACACCCATGAGATGGCATACCCGATAAAAAGCATAAAAACAAACCAATACCAATTTTTAAGAAGCCTCCTTATAAAATGCTCAATATCAAAAAGAGCAAAAGATCCGTATTTTTCCTTTTGAGAATCTATTTTCTCTACAGCAGTATCTTTTTCTGGAATCATGACTAAAGGTTTTTAAGCAATAAATAAATGGATAATGCCGTAGTGATGACAGACACTCCCGTTATTAAAGTCTGAACCGGATCCTTTCCGAATCCGTTAAGGCTTTTCGCTCTGGTATTCAGATAAATCTCATCTCCGTTCTGTACATAGTAGTAAGGGGAATTCATAATATCTTCACGGGTAAGGTCTATCTGGGCTACTTTAATTCCCTCAGGTAATTTTCTGTGGATAACCACTGTTTTTCTGTCGACTGTTCTGTTTAAGCCTCCGTTTATTGCTAATGCTTCAGTAATGGTCAAAGTATTTTTATGGGCTACTTTTTCACCTGTAACGCCTGTCGTCTCAACATCACCCAGGATATAATAGGTAATACCATCCGTATTTAATCTTACCTCAGATTTTCCTTCCTGAAAATTTTCATTCACCTTGTCCTGGATTTCTTGAGAGACTTCTTCAATAGTTCTTCCTTCTGCTTTAATATATCCAATGCCGAATACATTAATATCCCCTTTGGAATCTACTTTTAATCCGTTAAAGTAAAAAACAGAATTCCCTCCCTGACTTGCTCCGGAAGAACCGGTAAGTCCGACCCGTCCCCCTGAGCTGGCTACGGTATTCGTCGTAGGAGCCTGTGTACTTCCTGAAGTGTTGAGTGAGGAGTAAAACTGTGCCGCATCTCCTTTTGGAGTGGTCACAATATTAAGGTTTAAAATATCATTTTTAGTAATCCGATATACCGGTATATTGTAAGGAATAAGGCCTTCCTCATTAATCACCAGGCTTTCGCTTGGCTGCATATACCGTACATCTTTTGTTGTAATACAAGATGTCACTAAAAAGGGTAATATCAAAAGGTATAAATACTTATAATTCTTCATCATATTTCAAGTTGTTTGCAAAAATAAAATTAATTATTAGTCTTTTTATTTTTCTTCGTAAGATAAATAAAATCTGGTATATAAGCTCCTAAAAAACCCAGTGATACAATAACGGCCAATAGCAGGTTTATATTTATATGCCTAAAATAATAGGCGACAGATACAATAAAAAGATAATAAACGATGATATAGAAACTTGATCTTCTGTGGGTAAGATTCAGTTTTAAAAGTTTGTGATGGATATGGTTCTTATCTGCGTCAAAAGGAGATTTTTTATTGATAAGTCTCACAATGATCACATTCAGGGTATCTACAATCGGCAGTATTAAAATGGCAACGGCGATCACCGGTGCTGATTGCAGATGATACCTGGGCACATTGGGAAGAGCCCTGTCTATAAAGATATTGATAAAGCAAATGGATGTAAAAGCGAGCAGGAAACCCAGCAACATCGATCCTGTATCTCCCATGAATATTTTACTGGTACGGTAATTTGAAAGATTGTAGTACAGAAAAGCCAGAACAGCACCTATAATAACTGCTGATAAAACAACAAGCGGGTAATTATATTCCCCCAATCTATAATAACTGATTCCGAACAGGATACTGCAGATGATAGAATATCCTCCGGCTAAACCATCGATTCCGTCAATTAAATTAAACGCATTGATCAGAATAATAAAAGTGATGATACTGAAAACAACACTTATAATATATTTAAGTTCATATATTCCCAGTATACCGAAGAGACTCCTAATCCTGATATCTGATCCGATCACGATAAGTGATGAAACCACGATCTGAGCAACCAATTTCTTATAAGCCCTCATTACCACTATATCATCCATGACTCCGATATAAAGAAGAATGACCATTGAAGCGAATAAAAACTTATACAGATCAAAAAGCTCATAGGCAAAGATGGATGCAGATATCCCGATGGAATAAAATATGGCAATTCCTCCCAAATTAGGGATCTTTCTGATGTGGGAACTCCTCATACCCGGCTCATCCATAAGATTTTTCCTTCTGGAAATCTTAATAATCGTAGGCACGGAAAAAAATGTGATTAAAAAGGAAAATATAAAACCAAGTCCTATTTTCACATAGAAGATAGGAATTCCTGACTGGCTTAAGAACAATTCAAAATTTTTCATTTTTTTCTACTCAAGTACATTTTGTTTTATAAATAACTGTTAGACAATTCAATAAAACCTTACAGTTAAGATTTCTACCGAATCGAAACAATAGTACTTACATTTGTGTTTACATTAACTTTCTTATCAGCTTCTTTTGTCCTGCAAAAAAAAGCAAATAATATATCTTTTTTTTCAGGGGCAAAGATAAAAGATAATTTTTATCAAAACGACTATAATTCAATATATCTTTAATTTTTATATTTCTTTCCTTCACAAAAAGCTCTAATTCAGCAGACATATTATAAAATGTCTCTTCTTTTTCAACATATGCTAAATAGGCTAAAAAGGAGTAAACCCCTTCAAAAATCTGGAAATTTCTGAGTTCATTCCGTTTATTGGAGTATTTTGAATCTTTAAAGGCAGTTTCTACATTTTTTACTGCATTCAGAATATCTAATCCCCTTTCCGTATGGGTTTTTGTAATAGAATCCGTACGTTCAAGATACTGATAATGAAAATTCTGTGTCTGCGCAATGGTATCACATTCTAAAAGTAGCTGTGGAATGAGCTGTATATCTTCAAAATGAATTCCTTTTTTAAATCGTCTCTCCTTAAATAAGTCTTTGTGAAAGATTTTATTGCAGGCAAAATAACTCAGATCTGAAAAAACAGAGAAATTACGCTCCAGATCTATTTTTTCCGGCATATTCGGGATCTGTGTGAGCTTCTGGGTAATAGTCCCATGCTGATTCACTTTCTGAATGTTGCAGATCACCATTTTAGAATGATGCTTTTCTGCCAGATCCAGCATTTCTTCAAACATCGTGGGAGTTACGTAATCATCACTGTCTACGAAGCCTATATAATCTCCTGTGGATCTGTCGAGCCCGAAATTACGGGCATCGCTTAAGCCTCCGTTTTTTTTGCTGAAGGCTTTAATTTTTTCAGGATACTTCTGAGCATAATCCTGAATAATCTGCTCAGAATTATCTTTACTCCCGTCATTAACAACGAGAATCTCCATATGTCTGATTGTCTGATTAACCAGGGAGTCCAGACATTTTGCCAGGTAATGCTCTACATTGTAAACGGGAACAATAATGGAAACTTTTGAGGGAACATGTGTCATAAATTAAATTTTCGTCAGTCGTGCATTCAGCCATCCTTTTTTAGCTTCATCAAAATCTTTGCGGGAACAGGGAATACAGTTTTCTATATTTTCATCATCACCAAAATACCACAGGTTACTGAAAGTATCACGTTTAAAAGCGTACTGTCTGTCATCAACGAGCACATAAAATATTTCGTAATATCTTTCTTTAGGATGAGATCTCTGAATATTAATTCCTTCGATCAGGTACCAGATCATCTGTGCAAGCAGCTGGTGATTAAGCTGGTTTTCAGAATAGATGTTATAATTAAAAATTCCTACAGACTTCAGATTTTCGCTTAACCCTATTTCTTTCATATAAGCACAGATCTCTCTGCGGTTTAATCCGTTCACCTGCGGATTTATCGAAAAGGGTTCACTGAAACTTTCCACTGCATCACAATTTACCGTTACCAGGTCTGCTTTTCTGAAGAAAGGTTCTGTTTTTTCAGTGGAATTCATCATTTCGGCCAGACGAACAATGTCGAATTCTACTTCTTTGATCAGCCGGATGGAATCTGTTTGGTTTAAATGTTTCTGATATCCTAAATGATGATAATTTTTAATTGAAAAGTTTTTAGATCCTAAGATTTTACTTAAAAAGGTATGCTCATTAATGTTCTCATCCTGATTAAGAGCAATAATATTGCTGATCTGTGTATAATTAATACTGTTCTGGTGGAAGTTCAATCCCGAAAATAAGGAATACGCAAAGTCATTCGAGCCACCGATAATAATCGGAATCGCTCTTCTATGATGACAGGCAGATAATACCTCCTGCAGAATATAGTGAGAATCCTGAACGGATTTTCCTGAAACCAGATCTCCCAAATCGACAACGGGAATCTCAAAATCCAGCTGCGAAAGTTTATAAAACTCTTTTCTGATCCCTGTAAAGTCCTGCACTTCCGCATCGCCGCCTGCGCCTCTGTAATCGGAAACAAACAGCAGAACAATACTATCTTCTTTTATGTCTTTGGTAATATGGCTCCCGATCTGCCAATTTTCGGTTTTGAAATTTCTTGGTGAAATGATAAAATCTTCAAAATTCATGCTAATTGTGTCTAATTTACTTTACTCAATCCAGATTCGTCTTTCAACAGCCTGTATTCTACAGCCATATTTTCAGGTATATAAAATACAAAGCTGTTTTTGGACTGATAATTTTCCGTTACAGGTTCATTATACACCTTTTTGGACATCTTTTTGCCGCCGCACTTTTCGTTGCTGTAAGTCAGAATCTGATAATCTGATGATGCTTCATAATAAGAATTGCTTCCATAGGTCTTTTTCTGGAATTTATTTTCCATTTTAGCCGTATGGCAATCCTCCATTTCTTTAGTGATGGTAAGATAAAACTCTACCTTGTACTTTTTTTCATTTGCATTTTTCGGTAAGTTCACATTTACCCTCGTGAACCCTCTTCTGGCCCCCGGATAATAATTTTCCTGAGAAAAACATATATTAAATAAAAAAACTAAAAACAGCGTATACAGGAACTTCATTAAAAAACATTTTCACAAACTTACAAAAAACCTCATCAAGTTGAAATTGTAACATAATTTTTATGCATAAAAAAACCATCAACAAATTGTTAACGGCTTTATACGGATCGCCTTTGTCATCGTTTCAAACTGTGATAAATTCTATTTTAAGATCTCAAATACAAAAGTCGTTGAAGTTTCAAAATCCCCACCCTGTGTTGCCCCAAATAAGAATCGGGGTTTTTCCCCGTTTTTATCAGGTAAAAGCATAGGCCGTTCTAATCTTCCGAATCGTTTTAAATGTTTCGGAGGATCGGGTTCATTGACATAATTTCCCATACTGAGATAAGCAATCTCAGGCTTTGACCAATATAGACCATTTTTTGTTGTTAAATGCAAACCGTACTCATGGTTAAAAAACCCCATATCGCGGGCTACCATATGAAACTTTCCTTTTTGTTTCCAGATAAAAGCATCTTCCAGCTGGGCATTATCAGGCAGTGACGAAAAATCGATCACCGGATTTTCAGGAACTTTTATGTAGGGTCCTTTTGGAGAATCGGCTCTTGCCAATCCGTATTTCCGGTTTCCCCTTACGCTGCCTTTCTGCGTTTCATATTCTCCGGTATTCCAGGATTTATAAAACAGCCAGTATTTACCATCATTTCCTTCTACAAAAGCCGGATTTGTTGTGCAATGATCGTCCCACGAACCTTCTTTTCCGGGAAGAAGCAGAGGTTCTTCCGGACGGGTCCAGATGCCACTAAGACTTTTTGCAGTTGCCAATCCGATCCTTTTGGTATTTGTTTTTCTATTGGAATTTCCCATAAAGAATAAATAATATTCATCTCCTACTTTTTTAATCAGAGGGTTATGGCAGGTGGTAGCATCCCAGAATTCTCCGCCTCTTGGCGCCAGGATAACCTGCTTATGTTCAAACTTGTGCCATGGAGAATCTGCTTCTGCACGGCAAATTTCAGAACCGTTAAGCCATCCGCCCATTCCTTTTTCTTTTTTCCATCGCGAGTAAAAGAGATGAACTTTCCCGTCTTCACCCCAGATCGGAGAACTGCACCAGATATAATATCCGTCAAGGGAAAACTGTCGGCCGATCGGTTTCAAATCGAAATAAGGTTTTTCTTCTGAAGCTAATAAACGGGTAAACGACGATCCGAAAACAACAGCTGCGATTCCCAAAGCTGATGTTTGCAGGAATTCTTTGCGCGTGAAAGGCTTTTCCATAGCATTTATTTGAAGCTAATTTAGCAGAAGCCTGTAGATTGAGTATCCTGCGGTTTCGGGTAGACCTCCAATTCAGCAAAAACATAATTATCCGATTGAGCAATTATTGAGCCAAGGACAACACCCATCTGAGGATCAGCCAGGAACTATACAAAAAACCCCTTTTGAAATGCTCAAAAGGGGCCTGTACTATTTAAATATAACGGTCTATTTTTTTGCTGCCGGTTTCTTAGCCGCTGCCTTTTTCGTTGTCGTCGCTGCCTTTTTCGTTGCTGTGTTTTTTTTAGCCGCCGGTTTTTTCTTTTCTGCAAATGCTTTGGGATCCTGATCGGTAATCCACTTTTTCACCTCATCCAGAGAAAGTTCCTTCAGCTCATCTGCTTCATATTTGGTATCATCAGCTTTTTTCGGAATCTTGAACATGGCCTTACCGAATTTAATGAAGGGGCCCCATCTTCCGTTTTCGATGGAAATTTTTTCTTTTTCCCACTGCTGGATATACCGGTTGGCCTCTTTTTCAAGCTTAGCATCAATTAATTCGTTAATATCGCTTTGAGAAAGATTATCAAAATCGTATCGCTTCGGAACGTTAACAAAAATACTCTGATATTTGATAAAAGGTCCGAATCTTCCGGTTCCTTTAGTTACAGGTTCGCCTTTGTAAGTTGCTATCGGAGCGTCGGCAACTTTCTTTTCGTTGATGATTTCCTCGGCCCGTTTCTGATCGATTGAAAGAGGATCTTCTCCTTTAGGAATACTGATATACGTTTCCCCCCATTTTACATAAGGTCCGAATCTCCCTACGCCTACAGAAACCGGATTTCCATCGACCTCATTCAGATCAAATGGAAGTTTAAATAACTCCAAAGCTTCTTCAAAGGTAATGGTTGCTATATTCTGCCCGGCCATTAGTGAGGCAAAAATAGGTTTTTCTTCATCTTCGGTTTCCCCAATCTGGATCATTGCCCCGAATCTTCCGATCCTGGCATGCACATTTTTACCTGTTTTGGGATCAACACCTAACAGCCTGTCGCCTGTCGCACGATCTGCATTTTCTTCTACATCTTCAATTCTCGGATGGAATTTTGAGTAGAAATCCGTCATCATTTCTTTCCACTTCTGATCACCATTGGCAATTTCGTCAAAACTTTCTTCAACTCTCGCTGTAAAACCGTAATCCAAGATTTCTTTAAAATTATCGGTCAGGAAATCACTTACCACTTCACCGGTATCGGTGGGAAGGAATTTATTTTTATCTCCTCCGAATTTTTCGTCAAGGACTTCTTTTTTGATTTTATCTTTTGCCAGAGAAATTTTCACTACTTCTCTTGTCTGTGGCTCCACTTCTCTCTTATCGACATACTCACGATTCTGAATCGTCTGAATCGTCGGTGCATAAGTCGAAGGACGACCGATTCCCAGCTCCTCAAGCTTTCTCACCAATCCAGCCTCCGTATATCTCGCACTGGGTCTTGTAAATTTTTCTGTAGCCGTAATTTTTTTATACGCTAACGTTTCTCCTACACTTACTTTCGGCAGCAGCTTTTCATTGTTCTCCTCATCTTCCTCCTCTGTCTTTACAATTCCGTATGCTTTTAAGAAACCGTCAAAAATGATGACTTCTCCCTGTGCTTCAAAATGCTGGGGAAGTTTTTCATCTCCGATTTCTATGACTGTTTTCTCAATTTTGGCATTAGCCATCTGCGAAGCCAGTGTTCTTCTGTAAATAAGCTGGTATAATCTGTTTAACTGAACATCACCAATGCTTTTCACAGCAAAATCTGTAGGACGGATCGCCTCGTGAGCTTCCTGGGCAGAAGATGATTTGGTGGTATAGTTTCTCGGTGAAGAATATTCTGCACCGTATTCTGATGTAATTTGTTTTTTTGCTCCTTCAATCGCCTCCTGAGAAAGATTTACCGAATCGGTTCTCATATAGGTAATATATCCTTCTTCGTACAGTCTTTGGGCAAGACGCATGGTGTTGGTGACATTATACCCTAACCTGGATGATGCTTCCTGCTGTAGTGTCGAAGTTGTAAAAGGAGCAGAAGCAGAACGCGTACCGGGCTTTGTTTCAACATTCAGCACTTTGAAATCTGTGGTTCTTGCCTGTTCCAGGAATTTTTCAGCGTCTCCTTCTTTATTGAAGTCTTTTTTAAGTTTAGCAGCAATTTCCTGCTCATTTTTATTCAGGAAGATCCCATCTACTTTGAAACTTGCCTTCGGAATAAATTCACGGATCTCTTTTTCTCTTTCAACAATTAAACGTACTGCAACAGACTGAACTCTTCCTGCAGACAATCCCGGTTTTACTTTTTTCCAAAGCACCGGAGACATTTCGAAACCTACGATCCTGTCTAGCACCCTCCGTGCCTGTTGGGCATTCACCAGATTCTGATCTATATCTCTTGGATTATCAATAGCTTTCAGAATGGCATTTTTTGTAATCTCGTGGAAAACAATTCTTTTTCGGTTTTCCGGCTTGAGCTTCAGTTCATCTGCCAGGTGCCAGGCAATAGCTTCTCCTTCACGGTCTTCGTCGGAAGCCAGCCATACCATCTCAGCCTTCTTTACTGCAGCTTTTAATTCTGTTACTAATTTCTTCTTGTCGGCAGAAACTTCATAATCAGGAGTAAATGTTCCCAGATCAATTCCCATTCCTTTTTTAGGCAGATCACGGATATGACCGAAGCTGGATTTCACATCAAAATCCTTCCCTAAATATTTCTGAATAGTTTTTGCTTTGGCCGGAGACTCAACGATTACTAAATTTTTCGACATTCTAAAAATTTTTTGCAAAAGTAAAGCTTTTTTATTATATAGATTTTGCGAATCAAGTTTTATTTTATAATTAGTAATACCTATATTATCGTTATTTCTAAGAATTATCTGTAATCAAAAGGTTTTATCCATTTCTACGGGACAATTAATGAGAAATACTTAATGAAAAGAAAAAAGAGAAACAAAGCCTCTCAATAAGATGACTTTATTTCTCTGATTTAATTGCCGATTACTTTTTTATGATTTTTACAATTTCTTTTGATTCATTAATTCTTACGAGATATGCTCCGGAAATCAGTGATGAAACATTGGTTTTACCGCTTTCAAATTTCCCGGATTTTACCAGCTGCCCGGACATATTGTATATCTGGAAATAATATCCGTCTTTTTGATCAGGAGCCTTGATATGCAGTTCTTCCCTAACCGGATTCGGAAACAGGAGGATCTTTTCTTCCTTCACGATTTCCTGTATTTCAGTATTACTTAATGCTCTTGCTGCTTTAACGGCAGGTAACGATGTAACGGGTAATTTCGGAATTACGCCCTCTTCATTCCCGTCGGCGTCATATTTAATTTTCACACAACGGCAGCTCAATCCGAAGTACGGGTCATTGTTATCATGAAAAGCAATCATACGGTTGGCTGTCGCAGCGGCATCAAAAAGTACATTGATCGGTCTGCCCATATAGTTGGAATTGAGAGCAGCAGTCCATACCGCGGGGTACTGATAATTAATTACATTATAAGTTCCCTGCGCCGTCTGATTTGCAATGACACTTCTAAATCCTCTTGATCCGGAATTGGGGTAATTCCCGACAGCATACTCCGACGAATTAAAGGTATAGCCTATCGTATAACTAAAAGATGCGCTTCTTCTGACTCTGACGCCGTTGTAATCTGTAACTACACTATATGCCGTTGCCACATTTTTATCTTTTTTATACCATGGTGTCAATCCGAAATCTTTATCCGTACCAATGGAAACTGCACTCAGATCAGGAATTCTCCATCCTTCAGGACACGGATCGAAAGGGGATTTTTTGCCTCCTCTTCCCCATCTATCCGGAGCTAAATTAGGCTCATCAGCCAGCCAGTCTGTTCCATTGGTATACACAGCGGAACTGCTGCTGAAAGGGGCAAATGTGCTTGGAATCATATAAACCAAAGGGTTTTGTACAGAATAGGATAGTATTTTAGCTACTTTTTCAGAAGGTTTGTCTGTAGGCTGTACACTTACCGCATTAGCATAGGTATTATAAGGTATGATGTAGCTTCCTGACATATTGTTATAGGTAGCAAAAGGCAGCGAAGTATAAGCAGGCGTTCCGCTGGCAGACACATTTCCGAGGTAAACCGGATAAGAAGCTCTGTTATCTGCATATTGGAAAACAGGCAGAGGATCTTTCCTGCCCCACTGATAATGCAGTCCTGTAGATGCTTTTATTTTTGCTAATTCTGCTGCTGTGGGGGTAAGCGGATCCGCAACTACAGGAAATGCATCTGTCGCGCCAAGATTCCTGTCCATAAACTCGGTCTGAAATACATTATCTGCTTTAGGCGAATAGTTGATAAAATTGGTAGCACTGGAAATCGGCAGCTCCGTGGTATATGAATAAGAGGATACCGGCGTATCTGTAACCCAAATATGCCAGCTCCAATACACAGGATTGGTAATATTTCCGTTATGTAGGGTAATTACAGCATTTCCACTCTGATTAGGATTTAGGGTTACCAGGATTTTTGATCCTGAAATCGCAGACAGTGAAGATGGCGAAGAGTTCTGCATTGCCACATTATTAATAAGAGAAGTATTGGTTGTCCATAGAACATTTGATTTTAAATCGTTATAGTTAACGGGGTTAAGAATGTCTTTATTATTGAGGAGCTGGCTCTGCATTGAAAAAGCCTTGCTGACAGGAATTTCGATGGTAGTAGCACTTGTACTTTTTAGTACCTGGTACGTATTGGGATTATTCATCCCTTCCAGATATTCTGTTTCAGGTGTTAAAAATTCTGTGGGAAAATTATAATTATCAGCTACATACAGAGGATCTTTTATACATCTGCACCCATTGGCATCTGAAGTGTTCATGGGATATAAAGGGCGGTACCAGTACCTTCCCTTCACTGTGGGAAGAGACGGATCCGGCACATCCGGCTGCTCTCTGTCCGGAATCATATACAAACCCCTTGCTGACGTAGCCGGTGTGGCATCAAACTGTCTGGCCATCGTTGCAGTCCACAGCCCTGTATGGTGCTGATCCGTATACTGCCCGGAATGCAGCCCCAGAATAAGCTGTCCTGTACCCGGAAAAATGCCCATATCTAATCCTCCGACATTGGATAAATCGAACCCCACGTTGGGATATACTTTAAAACCTGTCATGAAAGCGGGTAATCCTGAGTCAGTAGGTTTTATGAGATGATAATTGTTGGATTCAAATACGTTTTTTCCCATGTTTGTTCTGACTCCAAAAGGAGAATAATCCATTCTCACATCGTCAATATAATTCTGTCCGGCCAGATTGGCCACAAGCATGGAAGGCATTCTCCACCCGTTCGGGCAGGGGTCATAAGATGATTTGTCTTTGTAAGGTCTTGCATTGGTATCACTGTTATATCCGGTTGCAATCTTTCCTTCAGAATTATCCGACCATAGGTTAAGTTCGGAAAGAAGATTATCGCTTAAATTAAAATATTTACCAAACCAATTTAAAGGAAGATTGGTATTGTTATTATAATAAGCCGGTCCGGAATTGTCATCTTTATTTACGTAAATAAGACTTAAAGGATTCCTTACTGAGAGCCTGATATTATCGGGAGCCTGAGCATTGGACAGAAGTACAAATTTTCTCAGATTATCAATAGTTGTTGCATTGGTGAAATTTTTAGCACCTCTGTGTCTTACTCTTCCTATAGAGCCTGAAACTTCATAGAAGTCGTTCCCTTTCGTAACCAATGGCGGAATAGGATCCTTTCTTCCCCACTGATAAAGCAATCCACCGTTTCGGTTCCACTCATTGGCTGTAATTGAGCTGGTAAGCGCTCCAAGATTTCTATCCATCCAGCCCCAGTCTGAATCCGGAATAGCTTCTATTGTTCCGTCGTTTTTCTGTCTTTTTAAATCGGTAAAACTTCTGTACGTGCTTCCGTTCGTAGGATCATCTGTCACCCACACATGCCAGCTCCAGAAGATCTGTCCCCCGACCCTGAATGCGATGACGGCATTTCCTTTTTTGGTCTTGTTGATCGGGACTTTTATTTTTGCATTGATTCCGGAATCCAGGACCTCAAGTTTATACGAGGCTCCTGTCTTAATTAATCCATGGGCATCTTCCCATAAAACATCGGCCGTAATTTTGCCGTTAGGAATAGGTGTTCCTCCCATAAGTTTGTCCTGTTCCCACATGACATATGCTTTTCGGACCGGAATATACAGGCCTTCACTATCTTGGCCCGGATCAAAAATATAACTGTTAGGCGCCTTGGACCAGTCTTTTGGTAGATCTCTCCCGAGCAGCGCTTTGTTTTTGTTATTTTCATTAAAAATCATCTCCTTAGGCTTAACTACAGTATCCCGAATTTTTAAAAGTAACCCATCGGAATTAATGTAATTTGAAAAGATCTCACGAGTTTTCATCTTATTCTTAGAATAGATGCCAACTGACACTAGGCAAAAAGTAATTGCCGCTAAATTTTTAACTGACTTATTCATTTCCTTAACTTTGCGTTATCAAAATATTACAACATCTACGCCCTCGTTAAAGAATATTGATTTATTTTATAGATAATGTTAAAAAAATACTATGTAATCCGAAAATTTGTTAAAAGTATTAAATTACACCTATAAGCATTTCTTATTCTAACGTGAACAACGCTAAAATAAGGCATTCGTGAAATTCTTTTTATGCTTTTGCTCAATTTGAATTAATATTAATAATCAGTTTAGTGATAGACAATGTAAATAATACATTAGTGAAATAAAAAAAAGACAATGTTACTACACTGTCTTTTTCTCTGCTTTTTGAAATATTTATAATCAGCCGACCATTTAAGGCAGTATGTGATTTTTATAAAGATCAATTGTAAACCTCCCCCCAATAATATTTCTAAAACTGGCAAATACAAAGAAGTTGAAAACAACCAGAGCTATAATGAAAGAGTATATTAATCTTTTCTGAACTGAAGAAACCACATACATTGCATTAGGTATGATCAGATAGGAAAAGCCGATAAATGCACCTGCAAGTCTGGAAGAGAATACAGGATTGTTCCGGAATATGAAATACAAACAGATGCCCATGACGGCATATACCCTATGATATTCGTAATACGGATATTTCTCAACCATTTTCTTATCAAAAACAAATAAGAAAAATGTAAGAATTGCCATCATTGCTTCAGGAATCCCGAAGCCACCGTTCAGCCTTTCTGCCGTTTCTTCAATATAGCCATTAAAACCATCCACCAGCATACTGTCGGAAGAAAGGTTACCCAGAAAATCCCCAAAAACTCTGTAAATTTCAAAAGGCGAGGCAAAAACAGATCCTAAAATAAGTACAAGCATCCAGGTCCGGTTAAGTGGAAACTTTACCAGCCAGTACATCGGTAAAAAGATGTAACAGACATTGTGAATTCCGGAAGCTATAAAGACCCAGAAAAGGTAATGCCAGAGCTTACGCTCTTTAATATACCGTATGGCAAAGTAAATAATGAATGTACCTAAATTCTGACGTATCTGCCCGCTTTCTCCAATAAAAAAGTTCGGAATAAACATGAAGAGCGTGAAAGTGAAAGGATAAAAGGTATTATCTTCAGTATATTCAATTTTAAAGAATATAGCCAATATGGCAATCACGAGGGTGAGCATATAAAAAGGCGCATTAAAGACATCCAGCAACAGCTTATTAATCATGGCATAAAGCCATTCGATCTGCACATTCTCAGATCCTTCAATATGCAGTGCTTTTTTGATAATGCTCATATACTCCGCCGTATAAGAATAAATATAAATACCGCGGTAACTCCCATAGTCCGGTCCGACGTTATCCCGAAATCCTACCAATATGATAAGATAAACTCCTAACAACCAAAACCATTTCTTCTCAACTCTTTTTCCGAATACCTCCTGTATGCTGAAAAAAAGCATATAAAAGATTGCGATGATGTAATAAGGATGTAATAAATTCATATTCTCGTAAGGGAATTTTTAAATTGATGACAGGCAAGTACAATTCCCGTGAGAATTAATGGTAAGAAAAGCCTCACCTCCCAGTATAGCCCTACCATCGTAATCATAACAAGATAAGGAAGAGAGAAAAAAAGATATTTTTTAAAAAAAGTTTTGCTCTCTGTTGATTGGCAAAGCACATAAACGAAGTACAAAACAATCATTGCAAACAGCAATCCTGCCAGATTAAAAGGGCTCTCAAAATTCCTGTCAATATAGAACCCTTCGACAAACGTTGTTTTCTGAACAATCATTAACCTGAGTCCGAGGTAAGGTATTAAAAAACTTATAACCAAAGGAATTGTTTTCCATACTGCCTCAAACTTTCCTTTCTTCAGCTCCTCCGGATGTATAAAAAGAGCTGCAAAAAACGCAATGTTTAAACATGCCGTCTCCCTGACGAAGGTTGACAAAAAAATAATACCTGTCAAACTAAAAAAATATGATGCTTTTCTTGTGTGAAAATATTTTAAGGTACAGTAAACACCGCTTAGATAACAGAAGAGTGCCATCATATCACAATTGGTAGGAGCATATTGAGTGATTACAATAAAAAACACTCCCAATAAATGAATAATTCTTCTTAGATTCACAGATAAGGGAACGTTAACGAATTTCAGCGTGAGAATTCTATTAAAAACCCATGAAGATAGAAGAAAGAAAAAGCTGTTCATTACAAACAGACTGTGATAAAAAGCCGTACCGTTCTTGTAGAGAAATTTTTGAAAAAATGGCAGATAATGCTCAATCACAAACGCTGCGCTGCCGGTAAGATAAACGCTTAGATAATTCGGAACCACCCGGTAAGCATATACCGAAGAGAATAGAAAATCGGGTGCTGTTTCAGCAGTCTTTAACCTGGTATAGGAAGATTCAAACCCGTAATAGGACATGGCAAACAACAGAAACGGAAGTATTATTACAAATAAAAATCCGTTAAATTTTTCATCAGATATTTTAAACATATTAAATCTAAGTTCCTTTACTATAGAAGTTTTTTGTTTTAAAATGTATTTTCATCAATTGGGAACTTTTGCAAAAGTATAAGTTTTTTTCTTTCCACCTAGAATATTTTATTGATTTTCAGACAAAACTTATTGTTAAAACGTTTTGAACTAATAATGAAAAAATTAAATTTGCAGACTTAATTTCAACCGTATAATGCATCAATTATTCATTTATTTATATTATCTTATTTCTAAAAACAGGATTTTATCTGCATTTTTTACAGTTGGAATTGCAGTCATCTGTGTCTTTTTTGCTTCGAAAATTAATTTTGAAGAAGACATTAATCAGATTATTCCCAAAAGTGAAAAGTCTGACCTCACGGCTAAAGTTCTGAAACAGCTTAATTTTTCAGACAAAATCATTGTTATCATTGAGAATAAGTCCAAAGAAGATCACTTTCAGCTTTCGGAAACGGCAGATTTATTTCTAAGTAAAACAGAGCCTTTACAAAAGTACATGAGCTCTGTGCAGGGAAAAATCAATGAAAATGAAATTTCCGAAACCTTTGATTTCGTGAATCAGAATCTTCCGTTGTTTTTAAATGAGGCCGATTACCGGGAAATTGAACATAAACTGCAGAAAGACAGCATTGCCAAGCAGGTAGAAAACAATTATATTTCTTTGGTATCCCCTACGAGTCTGGTCACCAAAGAATTCATTAAAAAGGATCCCCTTGGAATTACTTTTTTAGGAATTAAAAAGCTGAATGCCCTGAACATCAGTAAAGATTTTAAGTTGGAAGATAATTATATCGTTACCAGGGACGGAAAAAATCTTCTTCTCTTTATAGAACCTAAAAATAAGAGCAACGACACCAAAAACAACGAAGCTTTTGTTGATGAGCTTAATAAAATAAAAGACCATCTCAACACCCGGTTTAAAGGGAAAACGGAAGTCAGTTATTTCGGTTCTCCCATCATCGCTGTTGCTAACGCTCAACAAATTAAAAAAGATATACAGAATACGGTTGCGATTTCTATGACCGTGCTTTTAATTCTTCTGATCTATTATTTCAGGAATTTTTTCACGCCTATTATTGTTTTTCTGCCGACTGTATTTTCTGTTTTATTAGCCCTGCTTATTTTGTACTTCATTAAAGATAAAATTTCTGCCATTTCTCTGAGCGTTGGAGCTATTCTGATAGGAATCACCATCGATTATGCCCTGCATATTCTTACCCATTATAAGCACAATAATAATATTGAAGAGCTGTATAAGGAGATCACACAGCCCATTATATTAAGCAGCGCCACTACGGCGGTTTCTTTTTTATGCCTGGTTTTTGTTCGTTCGGAAGCCCTGAAAGATTTAGGCCTTTTCGCAGCGATTACCGTTATTTTATCCGCAGTGACCGCTTTGATCATTGTTCCGCAGCTTTATATACCTAAGAAAAAAGGATCGGAGCTCAATGCTAATTTTATTGATAAAATAGGGTCTTATCCATATGAGAAAAACAAACCGTTAATTATCGGATGCTCGCTCATCATTATTGCCTGCCTTTTCGGCTTCAGGCATGTCGGCTTTAATGAGGATATCGGAGATTTGAATTACATCCCTGAAGATCTAAAAATAAGTGAAGCAAAACTTGAAAAACTTTCAGACATCACCTCGAAATCCATTTATACCATTTCTTACGGAGATTCTGAAGACGAAGCATTAACACGAAACTCCCAGCTGAGCCGTTTCCTTGAGAAAGAGAAAAACAACGGTGTAATTTTAAGTTACAATTCAATCGGTAATGTGGTTTTATCGGAAAAAGACCAGCAAAAGAAAATCGATGACTGGAAAAAATTCTGGGATCCCTACAAAAAGAACCGGACGTTATCTGACTTAATCCGGAATGGGGATCAATTTGGATTCAACAGTTCAGCGTTCGACCGGTTCAGTGAAAATTTAGATAAAGAATATTCTCCATTATCCTTAAAAGAGTATTCCCAGGTAAAAGCTTTACAGATTTCTGAGTTTTTAAGCCATGAAGACGGTTTTTATACGGTGTCAAATGTGGTTAAAGTTGACGAAAAGAAAAGAGATACCTTTATCAAGGAGGTGGAAAAACATCACGATGCTCTGGCGATCGACCGGCAGCAGATGAATGAAAACTTTTTGGGTTTGCTGAAAAAGGATTTCAACACATTGATTAATTATTCTCTTCTTGCCATTGTCCTCACGATCATTGTTTTCTTCAGAAACTTTGAACTCACTGTTCTGACCATGTTTCCTATTGTCTTAACAGGAGTGGTCACTGCAGGAATGTTATATTTTTTAGGTCTGGAGCTGAATATTTTCAGTACGGTCGTCTGCACCCTGGTTTTCGGAGTGGGCGATGATTTCAGTATTTTTCTGACACAGGCGATGCAGAAGGAGCATACTACCGGGAAAAATGAGCTGCCAACTTACAGGACTTCCATTATTCTGGCTGTTTTTACGACAATCTTATCCATCGGGTCACTGATTTTTGCCAAACATCCTGCTCTGCACTCATTGGCTTTAGTCGCACTGATCGGAATGTTTTCCGTGATCATCATTACCTCAACCCTGTATCCTTTCTGGTTCAGATTATTAATTACCAACAGAGCCAAAAAAGGTCTATCCCCTATTACCTTCAGGCTGCTTCTGAATTCTGGGCTGTCATTTTTATATTACGGGCTGGGCGGATTGCTGTTTTCTTTTATCGGAAGTATTTTCGTGAAAAATTCAAAAGGCAAAACATTAGACCTTATTAAATTAATAACGGCGAAGTTTTTAACTTCTGTGCTGTTTTCGAATCCATTTGTAAAGAAGAAGGTCATTAGAAATACAAAGGAGGATTTTAGTAAACCTGCAATCATTATTGCGAACCACACTTCTTTTCTGGATACCCTGGCGATCGCGATGGTGACTCACAAAATTGTTTATCTTGTGAATGACTGGGTCTACAAATCGCCGATTTTTGGAAAAATGGTGAGGGCCCTCGGTTTTTATCCTGTCTCTCAGGGAATCGAAAACGGGATGGAAAAGCTGAGAGAAAAAATAGATCAGGGATACTCGTTGGTCGTTTTTCCGGAAGCAGAGCGTTCTTATACCCACGATATTAAAAGGTTTCATAAAGGAGCTTTTTACCTGGCCGAACAGTTTGGACTGGATATTCTGCCTCTCTACATTCACGGAAATTCTGAAGTTCTGCCGAAAGGCGATTTTATTATTTATGACGGAGCCATTACCATAAAGGTGGGAGACCGAATCCCGAATGATGACATGAATTTCGGTAAGAATTATTCCGAGAGAACGAAAAAGATTAACGCCTGCTTCAGAAAAGAATTTGCCAGATTAAGAGGAGAGCTCGAAGGCGAAGATTATTTTAAGAAGAAATTACTGCTGGCTTTTTTATATAAGGATGCAGAAGTGGTGAGAGCAGTTAAAGATGATTTTAACGCCCATAAATCTGTTTATTACGAAATGAATAAACATATTCCGACAGATGCGGTCATTCTGCACATAGCTAATGATTTCGGGCAAAAAGATATTATATTAACACTGCAGCAGGCAGGCAGAAAGATTTTCTCAGTCATTCAGGATGATGAGAAAAGGCAAATTGCCCAACAGCATTATTTAGTGCAGAAAAGAAAGATCAATTACAGAAAAAACACCCAAGACATTCCTGAAAATGTTAACGTTCTTTTAGTTTCCGATCCTGATTTCAACGGTAATGAATGGTCAGAGTATCCTGAGACCGTTATTTTTGTAGGAACAAAAATAAGTTCGTTTGAGAATAGTAATTATCTCCTGAAATTCAGTTCAGAATCTTTAAAAGTATTTAGGTCCAAATAATAAATATGAAAAGCATATTTTTGTAAACGCTAAACGATATTAATGAAAAAGAATATACTCGTCATATATTACACTCAAACTGGACAGCTGGAAGATATCATTAAAAATATCGCCCGACCGTTTGAAGATAAAAACGATGAATATGAAGTAACGTATTATAACATCACGCTTAGGAAAGATTTTCCGTTTCCATGGCCCGGTGATGTCTTCTTTAATACTTTTCCGGAGTCTTATTTACAGATTCCCAGTGAGATTCTGCCACCACCGGAAGAAGTGCTGAATAAAAAGTTTGATCTTATCCTATTCGGATACCAGGTCTGGTATTTAACGCCGTCTATTCCTGTCATTTCCTTTCTGAAAAGTGGTTTTGCCCAAAATATTCTGAAAGATACCCCTGTCATTACCATTTCTGCAACCAGAAATATGTGGATGCTTTCACAGGAAAAACTTAAAGTATACTTAAGAGATATGCAGGCTCAGCTTATAGGAAATATCGCCCTGGTTGACAGGCATGACAATTATACAAGTGTGCTGACGATCCTGCGCTGGCTGACAACAGGCCGGAAAGAAAAATCAGGACTGCTCCCTGCAGCCGGGATTTCAGACGAAGAAATCATCGGCTCGGTAAAATATGGTGAAATTATCGAAACCCATTTCCGTAATAATGAGTTCAGTACTCTCCAGCCGGATCTGGTAAAAAACGGGGCCGTAGAAATAAGACCTTTCCTGGTAAGAGTAGAAAAAGTGGGAAATAAAATTTTTACCGTCTGGTCCAATCTTATTATCAAGAAAAAAGAGAAGCGCCCATTGCTGATAAAATTCTTTAAAGTATATTTGATGGCCGCTATCTGGATTATTTCACCGATAGTTTTAGTTTTACACCTACTGACCACACCGATTTTTTGGTTTAAAAGAAAAAGACAGAGAGAATATTTACAAGGAATTAAATTAAAATAGAATGTACGACGTATTTATAACAAAAGCATCAACATACCTACCTAATGAACCTGTTTCTAATGATGAAATGGAAACGTATCTTGGTTATATAAATGGCGCTAAATCTAAAGCAAAGTCTATTATTTTAAGAAACAATAAAATTACGACCCGATATTATGCTTTAGATAAAGAAGGTAATCCTACCCACACCAATGCTCAGATTGCAGCGAACGCTGTAGAGGGACTTTTTGATGACCAGTTCAGAAAAGAAGACCTGGAGCTTCTTTCGGTAGGCACCTCTACTCCGGATCAAATCCAGCCGTCTCATGCATCAATGGTTCATGGCGAGCTTAATATCGGAAAACCTCTGGCAATTAACACGGCATCAGGACTTTGTAACTCAGGAATGAACGCACTGAACTATGGCTTTCTTTCTGTAAAAGCAGGAGTACATAAAAATGCAGTATGCCTGGGTTCTGAAAGGATGTCCGCATGGATGACGGCTGATAAATTTAATCACGAAGCTGAAAATTTAGCTTTATTAGAAGAAAGGCCCATTATTGCTTTCAAAAGAGAGTTCCTGAGGTGGATGCTTTCTGACGGAGCCGGCGCTTTCCTGCTGGAAAATAAACCAAGGGAAAATGAAACAAATCTGAAATTAGAATGGATTGATTTCTACTCGTACGCTCATGAAATTGAAGCATGTATGTATGCAGGTTCCGAAAAGCAGGAGGACGGCAGCTTAAAATCCTGGGCAGATTACCCATCAGAAGAATGGCTGAAACAATCTATTTTTGCCTTAAAGCAGGACACTAAGATTTTAGATAAATATATTCTGGTAAAAGGAGCAGAAAGCTTAAGATCCTCTTTCGACAAACACGAGCTGGACCCGGAATCTATAGATCACGTTCTGGCACACATTTCTTCGGGTTACTTCAAAGAAGGACTGAAGGATGAATTTGCCAATGTAGGTTTGGATTTCCCATGGGAAAAATGGTTTTACAATCTTTCTGAAGTCGGAAATATCGGTGCCGGATCCATCTTCATCGCCTTAGAGCAACTGATGAATTCCGGAAATCTTAAAAAGGGAGAAAAAGTACTTCTCTGCGTTCCTGAAAGCGGAAGATTTTCTTATTCCTGTGCTTTATTAACGGTTTGCTAATGGAAAATAATTTACCAACCACTGATCAGAATTTTGTGGAAAACTTAATTCCGCAGCGGTTTCCTTTTGTTATGGTTAATAGCATTGCCTCTTATTCCGAAAATCATCTGGTTTCAGGATTTGATATAAAAGAGGAGAATATTTTTGTTCAGGACGGTATTTTCCAGGCTTCAGGCCTTGTGGAACATCAGGCACAGAGCGTCGCGTTACATACAGGCTACAAATATTTTCTGTTAGGAAAAGAAGCTCCGACAGGCTACATTGGTGCGATCAAATCTTTTGAGGCTGAAAAATTACCCAAAATCGGAGACCAGTTGAAAACAGAAGTCACGATCCTGAACGAAATTATGGGAGTGACGTTGGTAAATACGGTAACAAAACTTAACGATGAGGTCATTGCAAGTTCTCAGATGAAAACGGTTGTAAAATAATATCAATGAAAACCAAGGAAGAAAGCACCATCAATATCCACCATTTTCTCCCGCATCGCGAACCGATGCTGATGGCAGATTATATTCTGGAATTGACTGAAGAAAAAGTGGTAACTTCCTTTGAAATTCTGGAAGACAATATTTTTGTTCATCATGGGAAATTTGCGGAAGCCGGTCTTATTGAAAATGCAGCGCAGACGTGCTCATCAATTCTTGGACAAAGCTTCTTTACTAGTGAGGAAACAGAAACTAAAGTCATCGGATTTATTACCAACATCAAAAAAATTGAAATTTTTGCTTTGCCGAACGTGGGAGATCACATTATTTCCAAAGCATCCCTTATTTCTCAATTTGAAAATATCTGCAATATATTCTGTGAGACTTTTATGAATGACGAATTATTAATCAGAGCAGAGATCAACCTGTTTATCCAACAGGTGGAATCATAAAAAAAGCTGACTTTAAATAGATAAGAGCTGTACAGTTTTGTGCAGCTTTTGTTATTTCAGAAGTTGCTGGTGATACCAAATAAAAAAAGTGAGGTATCTCTACCCCACTTCAATCTGTATTCATTAAGAATTAATATCCGAAAATCTCTTCAAGACTCACCTCTTTAAATTCTCCCATCTTATTAATAGATTCCATATTCAGGTTTTCTTTTTTCCCGATGATGGCCGTATTATATTTTAAGGGTTTAATTTCAGTGTCATAGAAACTTGTCAGCTGTGGCAACGTCAGACCCTGGATTTCTGCATACACATCTTTTCTGATATCATAATCAACACCCAGTTTTTTCAAGGCCAGCTGATTAAAGAAAATATTTGTTCTGTTGATTCTGTTTGAAGCAATCTGTTTCAATGCAGATCCTTTGGAGTTTTCAAACTGTGCAGGAATTTGCGGAAGCTGTGCCATCAGATCATTCATGGCTGTAACCGCTAAAGGAAGTTTGTTGGACTGCGTTCCGATATAATTAGTCACATAATTCGGGTGGTTGCTCTCACTTGCATTCGCATAAGAAACATACGCAGAATAGGCCAGGGATTTACTTTCTCTGATCTCCTGGAACACAATAGAAGACAGTCCGCGGCCAAAGTACTCGTTGAAAAGATTAGCCTTACCGAAGTTTCCAAGATTTACATTGTTTCCTTTTGCAATTTTAGCCATCTCCATTTGTACCATATCGTAGTTGGTAAAGTATACTTTCCCTTCAGTAGCAGGTTCAGCATATACTTTTGCTTTTGCAGGCTGTAGAGTCGTGTTGGCAATATAAGGTTTTACTGCTTTCTCTAAGTTCTTCTGATCTTTACCGTAGATGAAAACTTCATACGGATATTGATTCATGGTTTTGATTTTTGTCATCAGATCAGTTACATTGATGGCCTGCATACGCTCTTTAGAAACGATATCCGTCATTCGGGAATCTTTTCCGTATTTCGCATAATTGCTCAATGCATTCATGATTCTGGTTTTATCTTTTTTGGCAGATTCCCTGGCTTCAAGGATCGTTTTTACAGTCTGATCATAAATTCCCTTATCCGCCTTCACATTGGTCAGCCAATGGTTCATCAGCTTAACGCCTTTTTCCATATTGCTCTCAAGACCGCTCAGTGTGATGATCGTCTGATCATTTGATGTTCTGAAAGAATTTGAAATTCCCAATTTATAGAATTCTTCTTTCAGTTGCTCGGGAGTATATTTATCGGTTCCCAGATATTCCAATGCTGTAATAGCTAAAGACAATTCTTTGTCGTTATCTGTTCCGAACGGGAAGATATAATTTACCTGGGCAATTTCGTTATACTTATTTTTTACGAAGCTTACTTTTTTATCCTTGATCTGAGAAGTCTGGATCGCTGTTTTATAATCTATAAATTCAGGCTTGATCTCTGCCGGTCTGGTCGCCAGAATATCCTTCAGGAAAGGTGACTGTGCTCCTCTGTTCAGTTCAATAGGAGTAATTCCCGGGTTTTCAACGCGGACCAGCTTATCATTCACTCCTTTTTCTTTGTAAACCACAACATAATTTTCCTTGAAAAACTCATTTGCAAATTTTACGATGTCTGCTTTTGAAATCTTCTCATATTCGTTAATCTCATCCAGTTCCTGCTGCCAGGTTCTTTCATTGATATAAGTATCATAAAGATTGGTTGCAAGCCCATCTGCTGTTTCCCAGGTCTTCATTCTCTGAACCTTCTTATCATTTACGATCGCTTTTAGCATCCAGTCCGGAAACTGTCCTTTTTTAACTAAATCGATCTGATCCAACAATAATTTTTTAGCATCATCAAAACTCTGTCCTTCTTTCGGGGTCACCGTTAATGCAAAAGATCCGTACATTTTAAACGGAGACTCGTACGCTCCTGCCCCCAATGTTTTTTGCTTCTGATTAATATTAAGGTCAATGAGACCCGCATCACCTCTGTTGCTTAAGATCTCTGCAACTACATCAGCCAGTCTTGCCTCCTGTGTACCGTACGAATCGGTTCTCCAGGCCATTGTCATTCTTGCTGTAGAAGGGCTCTTTACGGTTCTGGTTACAACAGAGGTCATCGGAGATTCCGTAACCATCTTTTTCATCGGCAGTTCTTTATATTTGAATGTTCCGAAATACTGATCAACCAGTTTTATGGTCTTATCAAAATCCAGATCACCAACCAGTACTACGGCCATATTGTTAGGAACATAATAGGTATCAAAATACTTATGAATCGCTACCATCGACGGGCTTTTCAGATGCTCGGAAGTTCCGATGGTGGTCTGCTGCCCGTTGGGATGTTTTGGGAAAAGTGCTTCCATTAAAGCATAATTTACCAGACGCCCGTCATTATCCTGAGCTCTGTTGTATTCTTCATATACCGCCTCCAGTTCAGTATGGAAAAGTCTTAAGACCAATTCGGAAAAACGTTCTTTTTCCACTTTAAGCCATTTTTCAAGCTCATTGGCAGGAATATTATTTTTATAAACGGTTTCATCCAGCCAGGTGTGAGCATTCGTACCTGTTGCTCCAAGAGATGAAATAGCTTTATCATACTCATTTGCAATGGCATATTTTGATGCCTGCTGAGAAACTTCATCGATCTTTTTATATAATTCTTTTTTCTTTACAGGATCCTTTTCAGCTTTGTGCTGCTCATAAAGATCAGAAATCTTCTGAAGAAGAACCTTTTCTTTTGCCCAGTCCTGAGTTCCCAGATGAGAAGTTCCTTTGAACACCATGTGCTCCAGGTAATGAGCCAGTCCTGTATTATCATTGGGATCGTTATTTGACCCTGTTCTTACCGGAATATAAGTCTGAATTCTTGGGGCATCTTCATTTTTGGCAAGATATACTTTCAATCCGTTTTTTAAAGTGTAAACCCTTACCCCGGACTGGTCATTCTTCACCGTTTCATACGAGTAGCCCTGTGGATCAGTGAGAGTCTGAGTTTCAAATTTCTGAGCCATTGCACTCAACATACAGAAGAGTGAAACAGAAATAAAAAATTTCTTCATAAAATTATTTGTTAATCAAATTTTCTTAATCTATTAGTGTCATCTAATTGTTTATTTGTTACAAATAATTACTTAAACATGAAATTTATCCTACTACTGCTGAGTATCATAAATGACGATATTAATAATCAATTTAACTTTGCATCCTGAAAGCCTATCTAAATATCACAGAAGATAATATGATCTACATATAATCAATTTTCACTATTTTAGCCGATTGATAAATTAATCGGGAAATCGGATGATTTTTTTCATCTGGGATCCGGAAAAACAACAGCAGTAAGATGAAAAAACAAGACCTTCCTCAGGATGAAAGCAATATGAAATCAGCCAACATGACTGAGGTTTTATATGTAACTGATGAGAACAACAATTATACTACTGCAAACAGTACGGGTTGGGAGGCGAAGAAAGCTGCTTTAGACGAATCTATAGCTTTAATTAACGAAAGAATTGAGGAAGCAAGGCAAAATGTTGCCCTCAATAAGGTAAGTCCGATCATCTATTTTATGGAACTGAATAAGATGGATCTGCAGGTTCTTGCCGCCTATGTCGGAATGTGGCAATGGCGCGTAAAAAGACATGCAAAACCTAAAATATTTAAGACACTAAGCGAATCCGTACTGAAAAAATATGCCGATACCTTCGGAATTTCAGTGGATGAATTAAAAAACTTCAACGGTAAATAAGTAGAGCCATAGTGGTTTAGCAGGGTTTATCTGAGATCAAAAAGAGAAAGCTACGAATGAAACTTAATTTTGAGCACCATCAAACCGCGCATTGCGAAAACGGTGTGGCCTCCAATTTATTATTGAACAAAGGGCTGAAACTCAGCGAACCTATGATTTTCGGAATTGGTTCCGGATTATTCTTTGTGTATTTACCTTTTCTGAAGGTAAATTTCGCTCCTGGTTTCAGCTACCGTCCGATGCCGGGTGCTATTTTCAGCAAAGCAGCAAAGAGACTGGGCATTAAAATCAAAAGAGAAAAATTTTCAAATCCTGCAGATGCACAGAAAGCACTGGAAAGAAATTTGGATCAAAATATACCTACGGGTTTACAGGTAGGCGTTTTTAACCTTACCTACTTTCCTGAAGAATATAAATTCCATTTCAATGCGCACAACCTTGTTGTTTACGGTAAAGAAGACGGCAGATTCCTGATCAGTGATCCTGTTATGGATTATGCAACCACCCTTACAGAAGCAGAACTGGAAAAAGTGAGATATGCCAAAGGGGCCCTTCCGCCTAAAGGCCATATGTACTATCCTACCTATATTCCCGACCATGTAAATCTGGAAGAAGCTATTAAAAAAGGAATCAAAGATACCTGTAAAAATATGTTGGCTCCTGTTCCGATTATAGGTGTAAAAGCCATCCGATGGGTCGCCAGAAGCATTCCGAAATGGGCTGCAAAAAAAGGCACGAAAACCACTAACCATTACCTGGGTCAGCTCATCAGGATGCAGGAGGAAATCGGCACCGGCGGTGGCGGTTTCAGGTTTATTTACGGAGCATTCCTGCAGGAGGCAGCTATTATTCTTAAGAACGATCAGCTGAAGGAATTGTCAATCGAAATTACAGCCATCGGTGATCTTTGGAGAGATTTTGCAGTAGACATCGCCAGAGTTTACAAAAACAGAAATTCAAAAAGCGATATTTATAATCAACTTTCAAAGACCATGCTTCATATTGCAGATCTGGAAGAAGCTTTTTATAAAAAACTGAGAAAAGCGATTTAATGGAGAATTTTATTGAGATTAAAAATTTATATAAAAAATATAAAAATGCAGATGATTTCTCTGTAAATGATATCTCGCTGACTATTGATAACAACGAAATCTACGGTATTCTGGGGCCTAACGGAGCCGGAAAAACCACTTTGATATCTATGCTTTCAGGCTTAATAAAACCTACTTCCGGAAGCTTTACCATCAGTGGCCTGTCCCCTCAGAAAGAGGGTTATAAATTAAGACAGATTATTGGGATTGTTCCTCAGGAATATGCCCTATATCCAACACTGACAGCTAAAGAAAATTTAATGTTCTTTGGAAGTCTTTACGGTTTAAGTCACAAAAAGCTAAGGAATGCCATTGATGAGTCACTGGAAATCATGGGCCTGTCAAAATTTGCCGATAAAAAAGTAGAACAGTTTTCAGGAGGAATGAAGCGCCGCTGTAATCTTATTGCAGGAACCCTGCATCACCCGAAAGTTCTGTTTTTGGACGAACCTACCGTTGGCGTTGATGTTCAGTCCAAAAAAGCAATTATTGATTATCTTCTGGAGCTTAATAAAAAAGGAACCTGTATTATCTATACCTCGCATCACCTTTCGGAAGCAGAGGAGTTCTGTACTAAAATCGCGATCATAGACCATGGAAAAATACATGCGGTCGGAACTCCTGAAGAATTGGTAAACAGAGTGACAGGTTCTGAAAATTTAGAAGATGTTTTCATTTCATTAACCGGAAAAGAACTAAGAGATGTTGTTGTATAAATTGTGGAGAAGTTTTGTTAAGGAAATTCTCTTACTGAAAAGAGATATTGGCGGGATCGTTATTATTTTTGTAATGCCGTTGTTACTCATTATCACGATCACCCTGATTCAGGATTCTACTTTCAAGAATCTTGAAGGCTCAAAAATCCCGATCATTTTTATTGATAACGATAAATCTGAGATTTCAAAAAATATAAAATACGAACTTGAAAGCAGCAAAACTTTTGAACTTCTGACCCATTATAATGAAAAATCAGCACAGGATGCCGTTTTTTCAGGAGACTATCAGATGGCTATCGTTATTCCTGAAAATTTAACCAAAGATTTAAATGCTGAGATAGAATCCAAAGTCCAGACGATTGTAAGTTCGTTCGGTCTCGAGGAAAATTCAGATAAAGCACAGTTGAAAACGGTGAAAGCCAAAGACATTCATTTATATTTTGATCCTGCGACTAACGCAGGTTTCAAAAACAATGTGATGAATGCGGTTAATAAAATGGTTTTTGAGATCGAGAATAAAAAGATTTACAAAGCTTTCCAGGATCAGTTGGGAACCACCGAAAATCTCGAAGAAAATAAAAACTTAATCAGCTTTAAAGAGATCACTCCTAAAAAGGGAGCCATGGAAACCATTCCCAATTCCGTTCAGCATAACGTTCCGGCCTGGGCACTGTTTGCCATTTTCTTTATTGTCGTGCCTCTGTCTATTAATCTGGTTAAAGAAAAAAGCCAGGGAACCAGCGTAAGAGCCAGGATAAGCCCAACTCCTTATTTTGTGCATATTTTAGGGAAGACATTTACTTATCTTATTATCTGTATCATCCAGTTTTTATTGATGGTAGCAGTAGGAATTTACCTCTTTCCGTATATGGATTTGCCGCAGTTTGATGTTACCGGAAAAATGTTCCAGCTTATGGTAGTGACTTTATTTTCAGGTCTGGCTGCCATTGGGTTTGGTGTTTTATTGGGAACTGTTGCTGATACCCAGGAACAGTCGGCTCCATTTGGTGCGACATCCGTTGTCGTATTAGCCGCAATCGGAGGAATCTGGGTCCCGGTTTTTTTAATGCCTGAATTTATGCAGACCATTGCTAAATTCTCGCCAATGAACTGGGGACTGAATGCTTACTATGATATTATTTTGAGAAACAGCGGAATCGGCGGAATCGCAAAAGAATTGTCGTTCCTCTTTTTATTTTATCTTGCCATGGTGGGTATTTCATTAATTTACGAAAGAAAACAAAATGCAGTCTAAAGAAGAAATTATATTACAATGTACGGAACAGGTAAGGGTGCGATTTAACGAAACTGATCCCCTGGGAATTGTCTGGCACGGACATTACATCGTCTATTTCGAAGACGGAAGAGAAGCTTTCGGGAGGCAACACGGTTTAACCTATCTTGATATTCAGAATGCCGGATTTGTGACCCCGATCGTGAAAAGTACCTGTGAACATTTTCTTCCTTTAAAATATGGCGAAACATTCAATATTGTAACGACTTTCGTAAATGCTGCTTCAGCAAAATTGATCTATCGGTACGAGCTTTTTAATGAAGACCACAAATTAGTATGCTCCGGAGAAACGATCCAGGTGTTTCTGGATGCTGATAACAAGTTGTGTCTGTATAATCCTGATTTTTTTCAGGCATGGAAAGATAAAATGGGCTTATCATGAAAAACGAAGTGTACATTACAGATTATAACTGTGTCACGCCTTTAGGCTTTGATATTCCGTCTAACTGGGCTGCTCTTCTCACAGGAAAGTCGGGCGTAGCTCTACATAAAATTATAGAAAATCAGGAGCCTTTTTTCGCTTCGGTTCTGGATCCTGAAAAATTGGAAGAAGAGTTTAACAAAAACTTCGACGATTCAGATTTCACAAAGCTTGAAAAAATGTTTTTGCTGAGTTTAAAACCTTTGGTGGAAAGACACCCTATTTCAGATAAAACCGCTTTTATTTTATCGACAACCAAAGGGAATATCAGCCTGCTGAAAAATCAGGAGACTTTACCGGAAGGAGTTTTCCTGTCGAATTTAGCTCAGAAAATTGCTGATTTTTTCGGATTTACAGTAAAACCGATTGTCATCTCCAATGCCTGTGTTTCCGGAGTAATGGCCATCGCTGTGGCGAAAAATATGATTCAGGCAGGACAATACAAGGATGCATTTGTTATCGCCGGAGACGAAATTTCGGAGTTTGTCATTTCAGGCTTCAATTCTTTTCAGGCCATTGGAACAGAAGTCTGCAAACCTTACGATAAAAACCGTAACGGAATCAATATCGGGGAAGCAGCTGCCGCAGTTTATATGACAAGTCATTGCGAGAAACGAAGTAACGAAGCAATCTCAAACGGAAAATTCAGTTTTAAAGTTTCAGGAGATTCAGCCGTCAACGACGCCAACCATATTTCCGGGCCGTCAAGAACCGGCGACGGATTGTTTGCAAGCATTAAAAATGCCATGACAGAAGCCAATATTTCAGCAGAAGAGATTGATTTTATTTCAGCACACGGAACAGCTACGATATACAACGACGAAATGGAAGCCATTGCGTTCAACAGAATGGGATTACAGCATGTTCCTCTGAACAGCATGAAAGCCTATTACGGACATTGTCTGGGTGCTTCAGGACTACTGGAAAGCATTATTTCAATGGAAAGTGCTCTAAACAGCACTCTGATTACGTCTAAAAACTTTGAAGAAACGGGGACTTCACAACCGCTGAATATAATAAGAGAAAATCAACCGGCGGAAATCAGATCTATTTTAAAAACAGCTTCAGGTTTTGGGGGATGTAATGCGGCCATTGTTTTGGAAAAAGTCTAAATAATAATTTTGTAATTTTGATAGACATTAAGTTTTAGAAAATGGAATCTACTTTAGAAATCAGAAAAAGAATTCACGAGTTCATAGACATTGCGGATGAAAGAATTTTGCGCATTTTCAAAGGAATTATTGATGCTGAAGAACAGGAAGATAATTATGCATCTGTTCCAGATTGGCATTATGATGAAGTAAATGAAAGAAGAGAAAAATACATAACTGGTGAAAGCAAATCATATACTTGGGAGGAAGTTAAAGAAAAAGCTAAATCTGCTTTGAAATGATTTATGAATTAGTTGTACAAGAAGAAGCCAGTTTAGAAATTCTGGAAGCTTATATTTATTACGAAAATGCACAAGCAGGTTTGGGCGGAAAATTCATGAAACAATTAAGTAAATACTTTCTCAGAATTCAAAGTAATCCAAAACATTTCGAAATTAAAAAAAATTATAGAGAAGCATTTGTACAAAAATTCCCTTACCTCATAATTTTTGATATTATTGATAACAAAATCATTGTATTATCTGTTTTCAACACGCATCAAAATCCTACGCGAAAGCCTTAAAACTTATTAATGAAGAAAACAGACATTTGCACTATTGAAAATTCAAAAATCGTCCTCAACAACGAGACTATTTTTGAAACTAAAACGAAAAATTTTTCGGATTTTGCGAAAGAAGCTTACAAAAGTTTAGAATTGAATTATCCAAAATTTCATAAAATGGATAATTTAAGCAAACTCGCTTTTCTCGCTTCTGAAATGATTTTAAAAAGCGAAGATCACAGCAGAACGGCTTTGGTTTTTGCTAATAAATCCTCAAGCCTGGATACCGATTTTAAATATCAGGAAAGCATCAGTTCTCAGGAAAATTATTTTCCGAGTCCTGCGGTTTTTGTCTATACGTTACCGAATATCTGTGTAGGGGAAATCAGCATCAGGCACAAAATGCAGACCGAGAATGCTTTTTTTGTTCTGGATGAATTTGATGAAAATTTTTTAAATAATTACTCAGAGCAGATTCTTCAGTCGGGTAAGGCTGACCAAGTATTGTGCGGCTGGGTAGAACTCTATCAGGAAAGTTATAAAGCTTTCGTATATTTGCTGACTGTGTAATCTAACAATATAAAAATGTACCAGTTTACCAGTTTCAGAACAATGTTAATATTATTGTTACATTGTTAAACTGATACATTACTACATTATAAATGAAATTTATTTATGGAAAACTTAAGAGAAGAATTAAAGCACAAAATCATTGAAGTACTTAATCTTGAAGATGTTGCAGTAGAAGAAATTAAAGATACGGATCCGTTGTTCGGTGGCGGTCTTGGATTGGATTCTATCGATGCTCTCGAATTGATCGTTCTTTTAGATAAAGAATATGGAATAAAACTAGCCGATCCTAAAAAAGGAAAGGAAATTTTTACCTCGATTGAAACGATGGCAAAATTTATTGAAGAAAACAGAACAAAATAAATTAATATACCAATGTATCAATGCAGCAGTCTAGCAATTGGGAACTGTTACATTGATACACTGTTACATTTTGTAAAAATGGGCCAAAAAATTGCCATAACAGGAATGGGAATTATTTCCGCGATTGGAAACAATGTGGAGGAAAATTTTATTTCGTTAAAAACCGGGAAACACGGAATTTCAGACATTCAGTTGTTTGAAACGCGCCATATTGGAAATTTCAAAACAGGTGAGATAAAACTGTCTAATGAAGATCTGATACTGAAACTTCAGTTAAGAGAAGATACTCATGCTACAAGAACGGCTTTATTAGGAATGGTTGCTGCAAAGGAGGCGGTAGAAAGTGCCGGAATATCGGATCTTAATGAGTATAAGACAGGCTTCATTTCTTCTACCAGTGTTGCCGGAATGGATATCACAGAAAAATATTTCTATACCTACGAAGACCTTCCCGAAAAGCAGAAATATATCGATGCTCACGATGCCGGAAATTCATCGTTACTTATCGCTGACTATCTGGGTTTAAAAGGAATGGTTTCGACCATCAGCACCGCCTGTTCGTCAGCGGCAAACGCCATTATGATGGGTGTAAAATTAATCAAAAACGGCGTATTGGACCGGGTTATTGTGGGTGGAACAGATTCTCTTTCGAAATTTACGTTAAATGGTTTCGGTACACTCATGATCCTTACGGATTCTTACAATACTCCTTTTGATAATGACAGAAAAGGGCTGAATTTGGGAGAAGCAGCTGCTTATCTTGTTTTAGAATCTGATGAGGTGGTAAAAAAAGAAAATAAAAAAGTCTTAGGCTATCTTTCGGGCTATGGAAATGCCAATGATGCACATCACCAGACGGCTTCTTCTGAAAACGGACAGGGTGCTTATCTGGCCATGGAAAAAGCTTTAAAAGTTTCCGGCCTGCCTAAGGAAGCGATCGATTATATCAACGTTCACGGAACGGCAACTCCGAATAATGATCTATCCGAAGGGATTGCGATGATCCGAATTTTTGGAGCGAATAATGTTCCGGAATTCAGCTCTACTAAGGCTTTTACAGGGCATACCCTGGCAGCAGCGGCAGGAATTGAAGCTGTGTATTCTCTGTTGGCCATTCAAAACAATCTCATTTTCCCTAATCTGAATTTTAAAACGAAAATGGAAGAGTTTGATTTGACTCCTGTAACTGAGCTCAAAGAGAAAAATATTAACCATGTTCTTTCCAATTCATTTGGTTTTGGAGGAAATTGTTCAACTTTAATTTTCTCAAAGCCATGAGTTTAGTTTATATTAACAGCGCAGCCTGTATTTCAGTTCAGGATACATTACATGAAGGTTTTTTCCAGAATCTTAAGTCTCAAAATGCTGTTCAGGTTTTAAAAGCTATCGAACCGGTTTACAAAGAATTCATTCCTCCTGCCATGATCAGAAGAATGTCTAAAACGGTAAAAATGAGTTCTGTAGCTTCTCAATTTACCTTAAAAGAAGCTGGGATAGAAAATCCTGATGCGATTATCGTCGGAACAGGAATGGGCTGTTCTCAGGATTCTGAAAAATTTTTAAAAAATGTGATTGAGCATAACGAAGAGTTTTTGACACCAACCTTTTTTATTCAGTCTACTCATAATACCGTTGCAGGACAGATTGCTCTCGGGTTACAGTGTCACGCTTACAATTTCACGTATGTAAATACTTCCTCTTCTCTGGAATTCTCTTTTTTGGATGCGAAACTGCAGATCAATGACGGGGAAGCTTCAGCCGTTTTGGTGGGCTCAACAGATGAACAAACCGACAGGACAATGGAATTGTACAAATTAAACAATACCATCAAAAAAGAAGAAAACCTTCCCGCTGATTATCTGAACTCAACTACTGATGGCGTCATTTGGGGTGAAGGCGCGAGCTTTTTCGTTTTAGGGAAAGATAAAACGGAAAATTCTTATGCTCAATTGAAAGATATTCAGATCGTCAACAGATTAGGTTTAGAAGAAACCCAACAGTTTATTGAAGATTTTTTAACTGAAAATAACTTATCTGCTGAAAATATTGATGCTGTCATTCTAGGTTTCAGCGGAGATGCAAGATCGGATGTTTATTATACAGAAGCCATGGGTGCTTTTGAAAATTCCACCTTATTGTACTATAAACATCTGAGCGGAGAATTTAATACAGCAAGTGGTTTTTCGACATTTATGGCCTGTCATATTCTCAAAAACCAGAAGATTCCGGAAGTAATGATGATTACTGATATGAAAAAGAGAGAAATTAAAAATATTCTTCTTTACAATCATTTGGGAGGAAACGATCATAGTCTTGTATTGTTGGGAAAAGCTTAGTTTATTTATCCAACTATTATCTTAAATTAGATCACGACATCATATCATTCTTCGTACTGACCCAACATTCAAAATAATAAAAGATGAAACATTATTCGTTTATTATATTTTATCTTTTCTGCAATGTATTGATTTATGCCCTGCAAGCGTCTTTCTGGGTGTACCTGTTTTGTTTTTTTATTTTTTCTGCGGTTGTGATCTGGGGTTCTTTCGATATTAGTTTGGGATATTTTGTCGACAGTATGACGCATAAAAGGACAAGAATAAAAGAAGTTGCCCTGACTTTCGATGATGGTCCTACTGAATTCACTCCTAAATTTCTGGATATTTTAAAGGAAAAAAATGTAAAGGCTACCTTTTTCTGTATCGGAAAACAGATTGAAAAATATCCTGAAACATTTCAGAGAATTATTTCCGAAGGTCATACGGTGGGAAATCACACTCTTTCCCATTCCACGAATACAGGATTTTTATCTGCTTCAAAAATAGTGGAGGAAATAGAAAAATGTGATGAAATTATTTCTAAGTTCGGAAATATAAAAACCGGACTGTACCGTCCACCTTTCGGTGTGACCAATCCGAATATCGCTAAAGCGATAAATAAAACCTGCAAAAAAAGCATCGGCTGGAATATCCGCTCGCTGGACACCGTTACCGAGAGTGAGAAAAAAATCTACCGGAAAGTTACCAGAGGATTAAAAAAAGGAAACATTATACTGCTTCACGACACTTCAGAGAAAACGTACAATGTATTGGTCGATTTATTAGTATTTTTGAAGCAGAAAAAGTATTCTACTTTTACAATAGATCAAGTTGTAAATACAAACGATCCAAAAGTTTTTTAACACTAGAATAATTTGAAATAAAAGATTTGAATCTGCAGAATTCTTAGCTCTTTGAAATCAGACTTTCATTTTAAGGGAACTTTTATTTATAAAACTTAAACATGTTCAGGTGCTCAGGCAGTACTGATTAAATTTAAAATAAAAAAATGATTAAAAATATTGCTCTTGGCGCATTTTTATTAGTTTCAGGCCTCTTTTTTGCTCAAAATACGGCAATGTCAGGCGCTGAAGCTAAAGCATTTGTAACAAAAATTTCTTCGGAGACCAGACAGGTCAAAACGTTGCAAAGTGATTTTACCCAGACCAAAAAAATGGATTTTCTAGATAAAAGTATCGTGACTTACGGTAAGATGTCTTTAAAAACACCGAACTCGCTGAGCTGGAAATACGTAAAACCTTATCAGTACAGCATCGTTTTTAAGGACAATAAAATTTTCATTAACGACCAGGGAAAAAAATCTTCTGTGGATGCGAAGAGTAAAACTTTCGAAAAAATCAATAAGCTGATTGTGGGAAGCTCAAACGGACAGATGTTCAGCGATCCCGAGTTTTCGGTAAGCTATTATAAAAACGCAAGTTTTAACATTGCCAAATTTACTCCGAAATCTGCTCAACTTCTTAAATATATCAAGCAGATAGAATTGAGTTTTCCGAAAGGACAATCCACAGTTTCTCAGGTCAATATGACGGAAGCCTCAGGAGACACGACGAATATTGTTTTCAAAAATACAAAGATCAATGCGCCGGTTGCTGCTTCAGAGTTCAGTTTATAGTCTGATCTTATTACTCTTTGTTTCGTGCAAAACATATCGACTCACGGATGTGCAGCCTGTTTCAGGTTTTGAACAGACAGTTGAAAATTTATATTTTTCTTCCTCTGAAGATTATGTGTATAAATGCCAGATGGATATTTATAACAATCATGTCAGCGGAATTTTAATATTAAAAAAGATTAATCAAACGACACACCGAGTTGCCTTAACTTCAGATTTTGGAAATAAATTAATTGATTTTGAAATTTCAGATCAACATTTTAAACTCAATTATGTACTGCCTGACTTGGATAAACAACCCGTCATCCATTTTTTAAAGAATGATTTTCAGCATCTTTTAAGACAGAAATATCCGGTTAGTGAAAGTTTCGAAAATAGTAATGCGAAAATTTATCTTTCAAAAGCTGATAAAAAAGCCTATTATTTATTTTTCAGTAAAGAAAATAATTTATTGAAACAAATCGTGTACACGAAAAACAATAAGGAAAAAATCGATTTCACTTTTGATGCAAAAAAACATATCTTCGCGGATAGTTTGAATCTTCAACATAAAGATTTCAAGATCAATATAAAATTATTTCAAATAACTGAAACTGAATAACCGATGCAGACTATTCTTACAGATTTTTATACGTTACAATCATACGAACAGGCGGAAAACGGAAGTTTTACGGCTTATATTTCTTTAAATAAGGACCATGCTATTTTTAAGGGTCATTTTCCCGGAAACCCTGTAACTCCCGGAGTTTGTATGATGCAGATCGTAAAGGAGCTGACGGAAGAGTTCACCGGCTTACCACTGTTCTTAAAAACAGCATCCAATGTGAAATTTATGGCAATCATCAATCCGTTTGAAACGCCGGATTTAAAACTTCAACTGGATATCACAGAAAATGATGAAGAGGTTAAGGTAAAGAATACCACTTCTTTTGGCGGGACAATTGCATTAAAAATGTCAGTTAATTATAAAAAAATGACTTCATGAAACTGATCTTATCATTCATAACCGCTTTTATTTTTTTCTTTCAGACCGATCTTGAAGCGTTAAGAAACAGCTATTCAAAAGCCAATTCATCTAATGCGAATGTCCAATCTTTCATCAATATTGCTGAAAAGCAGTCCGGATCCGATGCAGTAACCACGGGTTATAAGGCTGCAGCCAAAATCATGGAAGCTAAAATTGCAACATCTAACAGGAAAGCTCTTGTTAAATCCGGGGCCACCAGCCTGGAAGCTGTTATTAAGAGCAACCCGAATAATGCCGAACTAAGAGTGATAAGAATGAGCGTTCAGGAAAATATTCCTAAAATTGTAGGATACAGAGGGAGCCTTAAAGATGATAAGACTTTTATTCTGAATAACTATGGTAAGCAAAATGCAGCTCTGAAAAATTACATCAAACGATTTGCTGCCCAGTCCAAAACGATAACCCCAGAGGAAAGAGCGACACTAAAATAAAGTAATGACCTTTTCTGAAATACAGAATGCCATTTTTCAAAATAAAATAGGTGTTTTAATCCCGACCTATAATAATGAAAAAACTCTTAAAAGAGTAATCGACGGTGTGCTTGAGTACACAGACCGTATCATTGTTGTAAATGATGGTTCTACCGATTCAACGGTGGACATTTTAAATGAATATCCTCATATTACTGTTATTAATTTAGCAGAAAATAAAGGGAAGGGAAACGGCCTTAAAATGGGTTTCAGAAAAGCTATAGAACTGGGTTATGATTATGCTATAACAATAGATTCAGACGGACAGCATTATCCTGACGATATTCCTGTTTTTGTGAAAGCGTTACTGGACGAAGGTCAGGAGGTTTTACTGATCGGCAACAGAAATATGTCGCAGGAAGGCATTCCTAAAAAAAGCAGTTTCGGAAACCGTTTTTCTAATTTCTGGTTCTGGTTTGAAACTGGGATTAAACTGGAAGATACTCAATCCGGCTACCGCCTTTATCCCTTGCATAAAATTCCGAAAAAATATTTTACGCCAAAATTTGAGTTTGAAATTGAGATTATTGTCCGGACAGCATGGAGGCATATTCCCGTAAAGAATGTTCCTGTAAAAGTTCTCTATGATCCTGCAGAAAGGGTTTCGCATTTCAGACCCTTCAGAGATTTTACCAGAATCAGCATTCTGAATACGATTTTGGTAACCATCACTCTGCTTTATATCATTCCCAGAAATTTTGTGAATAATTTCAGAAAAAAAAGTTTTAAAAAATTCATCAGGGAAGATGTTTTAGAGAGTGACGGAAGCAATCGCACCAAGGCATTTTCAGTTTCATTGGGAGTATTCATTGGCTTTTCTCCTTTCTGGGGATTTCACACTCTGCTTGTGATTTCTCTGTCAGTTCTTTTTAAGCTGAATAAGGTCCTTGCGTTTGTAGCCTCCAACGTCAGCCTGCCACCGTTTATTCCTTTTATTATTGCTGCAGCTCTGTACCTGGGAGCTCCTTTTATACAGGGAGAAAGTAATATTTTAAACCAGGAACTCAACTTCGAACTGGTAAAAAACAATCTGCTTCAATACATCATCGGTAGTGCTATCCTGGCAAGTTCAATGTCTGTCATTTCAGGTATTGCCACTTTTATTTTTCTGAGTAAAGTAAATCCGGAAAACCATTGATCACCATTATTTTTTTAACTTCCTTACTGTTTTTCCGTATTCTTCAACTTTTTTCCGGTCAGGAACCGTGGTTATTTCTTTAGTGAGTGCTTTTTCAAATGCCTTTTCTGCTTTGGAATATTGTTTATGAGCGAAATAATATTTCCCGGTTAGATAATACACCATCCAAAAATCAGGATTTAAGGACCGGTACCGGCTGATTAATTCTTCCGAAAGGATCTTTTTCTGACCTGTTGCTTCTTCTATTTCAGAAGTTAACTCCCTGTAGACTTCATAATTTTTAAATTCCTGAGAATCTGCAAAAGGATCTTTGGGAATATTCAGCACTGATGTTGCGAACTCAGTTCTGTGTAATCTTCTGTCAGAAAAAATTTCGTTGAGATCATAACATACAAATTCCCCAAGCTGATACGGATTTGAAGAAACCCATGCCAGCTTTTTCTGAGGTGAAAAGATCACAGCATGATGAGCCAGGAGCTGATTCACCGACTTTTCGTTTCCATATCCTATATTTTCCCCATTTAAGCCGGATTTATCCCTTAAAACAAAAGCCATTTTTTCAGGATTCAGTTTTTTGTTTTTCTGTAAGAGTTCCTGAAGCTTTTCGTGACGGTATTCCGAATGACTTTCCAGAATATGTTTTTGATTTTTTCTGTCCTCTTTGTAGGCATCCGACTGAAAGTGATTGGTACAAAGAATTCGGCTGGTATTTTCCACTTTGTAAACTCCGAAATTATCTGGGGAAACTTCAATAATCACTGCATTTTTATCATTCGCACTTCCTACCAGGATGGATTCTGAAACAAAGACCTTTCTCTTTTTGGCTATGGCAATTGCTTCATCGATGGTGGCTGCATATTGTAAAATTTCCCTTGTCACCAAAGAAATAGGCGTTTTAGCCGTCAAAGGAACTTTAGACTTTCCGGCATTGATGGTGACTGTAATCCCTTTCTTATTCATTCCTGAAACCACACCGATCATTCCCGGCCAGCTGACAGACAGATACGGAATGCCGTCTTCCGGTTCTACAAATTCCACAAGCTTGTTTTTAGCAAAATCATCCCCTACATAAAAATCAAAATTCCTACCGATGAGGAGATCACCGTCTTCCGTATTGTCATCCCATACGGCGAGTGAAGTACAGCCTACCATCATCAGATCCTGCATCGCATGCCCGATGTCATGCGCGCCGTGCAGATAAAGGCTCCGAAGATATCCCGGAGCAATAAAATCATATTTGCCGGATGAATACCGGGATAATCCATATAATTCTGCCTGGTAATCTTCCCGTACATTCAGGTACATTTTCCGGTTGTACCACTTCAGAAAACCTCTTAACAGATTCTGCTTTAACTTTGAAGGAACAAAGCTTTCTACTTTTGAGAAAAAGATCTCTTCCTGATTCTGCATCAGGTTCTGTGTTAAAGCTCCGTTATTATAACCTAACTGTAGCGGATTTCCCCTGATATAAAGCTCCCAAAGCTGCTGTTTGTTCTTATGAAGATAATTTTGATTAAAATTAAAAGTGGAATCATTTATTTTATTGACTTTGGGAATGTCTAATAAATATTGTTTTACCTCGGGCACATGTTTTACCGATTTCCTGATGCCGCATGATGTAAGGATGATACTTAAACATATCAGAATTACAACGATACCATTCACCCTATTGAATGAATATTTTCTCTTCAGAATGACAGCCATTAAATTATTTACCCTCACTTTTATTCTTATTGATCCATTGTGTTAATCGGTCATCGATCCGTTCTTTTCCAAGAATTTCAGCACAGGTATTGAATGCCCCGATGGTACAGCCCAAAATGCCGTGCATATTGACAGACTGCCCTGTCAGAAAGAGATTGTCTATCTTAGTACGGGGTGAAACCATTGTTTTCATAGGGTTTTCGGAACTTTTTATATATCCGTACATATTGCCTTCAAAACTTCCGATATAATCACGATAAGAAAGTGGTGAAGAAGTATATATATTTTTGATTGATTTTCTTATATCAGGAATCTTCTTTTCCAGAGCATCGATCATCTTTTCTGCTTTTTTTGCTTTGAATTTCTCGTATAGAAGACCTCTGGTATGTTCATCTGCTACCGTATTAAAGGTCTGTTCCCACTCTCTCACCTCATCGAAACTCATATAGGAAATAGCAGTAAGACTCTCTGCAAAATCGGGATAATGTTTGCTCCTCGCCGACGAAAGCATGTAGGTTTCCGGCCATACTTTTTCGTCATACCGCTGAGCATTCCAAACCATTTTTTCTGATGAGTAATGATATATATTATAGTTAAAATTGGGAACGGTATTAGGTCTCAGAACCAGATAAACACTAAAGCAGGATGAAACAGGCTCCCAGCTCAGCACTCTGTTCAGAAAGGATTTTCTTAACCGCTCTTCCCCAATTAATTTAAGCGTAGAGCGAATATCGATATTTGAAATGATCTGTTTTGCAGAATATTCTTTCCCGGATTGGGTTTTAGCACCTTTTAATACATTATTTTCGCCAAATACCAGTTGGATAACTTCAGTATGTTTATACACCTCAGCTCCGTATTCTTTTAATTTTTTAATTAATAATTTTGAGATCTGGCTTCCTCCGTTTATACATTTATAAGCACTTTGGATATAAGAATTGACGGTCAGCGCATGAACATAAAACGGAATACTTTCAGAATCACCTCCGTACAGGAAGTTTGATCCCAATAATACCGACTGTAATCTTTTATCTGCAGTAATAGACTCAATGAATCTTTTTGTATTTAGATGGAGAATTTCCTCGCTGTAGCTTTGGCTGGCTACCACATTATACCGTGGAAAATGGTTGCAGATTCTTTGGATCTCTTCACAGTAGTTTTCCAGATTTTCTCTTTCATCGGGAAAATATTTTGATAACTGTTCGATAAAATTTTCATAGCCCTGCGCATGGGGATATTCTATTTCATCATTGTCGAAAGTAATCTTATCATATCCGTCAACATCCATTTTCTCGAGCTTAAGTTCATCTGTGATTCCCAGATAGGAAAAAAACTGATGGAGATTCTGCCCTTCAGAAAGTCCGCCGAGATAGTGAACGCCGGTATCGAAAATAAGTTTGTCTCGTGAGAATGTCTGCAGATTTCCTCCGTACTGATTATTTTTCTCCAGAACACAGACCTTCAGGCCTTCTTTGGCCAAAATCAGAGCCGAAACAAGACCTCCCAATCCACTTCCGATCACAAGTATGTCATATTCTTTTTTCAAAGGAGAAAAATTCGTTTTTCTAAGTAAGAAATCAGGAAATTATAATCGTAAAAGTTTTCGGCGCCTGACTTAAAGAGTTCCGGTATGTTTTAATTCTTTTGGAATAAAAGCCATGCGGATCAATATTCGGTACAAAAACTTAGTATACATTTCTAAAAATCTTAATGATTTGAGTTTGTTGTTAGTTTTTCCGGAGTAAAAGTAGGAAATTAATCCATATCATCCCAAAAATCAAAATAATTGAACCACTGTAGCGGATATTTTCTGAGCATCGACTCCAGATTTTGAGTATAAGAATTCAAAAGCCCTTGTGCATCGCGTTTTTTAACGTTTTGAGCTACCCGGGCATACAGGTGGTAGTGAAGATTATTCTCTTTCATTACATATACGTACACTACCGGAACGCCCAGTCTGGAAGCAATCATGAAAGGACCGGCAGGAAACTTTGCACTTTTTCCCAGTAAATCTCCTTCCAGGAATTTTGAACCTTCAAAGTAGCGATCTCCTGTAAAGCAGATCAATTCGTTTTTAGATAAAGCTTCATTAATATCGAAAATATGCGACATATCGTCCTTTACATAAATGAATTTGATATTACTTTTCTTCACCGAAACACTTTCCAGGTATTCTTTAATAATGGTAACCTCCTGATCCGTAGTCACCAGATTAATCTGGCACTCAAAATCGATGTCTGCAAAAAAATGTTCTGCAATTTCAAAGTTTCCGATATGGGCACTGATTAAGACGCCGCCCTTTTTTTCTGCTAACAGATTCCGGAGATTTTCAATTCCGTCAAACTCATACGTATATTTTTCTCTTAATCCGGCAGAAATAGCTGTTTTATCAATCAGAATTTTCCCGAAGGTAAAATAGCTTTGAAATAGAGAAACTATGGTCTTTCGAGAACTGTAGTGAAGTCTTTTTTTAAAATAATATGAAATGTACCGGTTGCTTTTTTTTTCGAATAAGAAGTAGTAGGCCGCTACAAAATAAAGTACTGCATATGAACTGCGGATCCCGATATTTCTAATGCACCAGACGAAAATTTTATATCCTGAAATCGTCCCTTTAGATTTACCTTTCCACTTGTTCATAGTATTAGTTTAGCAATGAATCGATTTTAACAGGCCACAATTTATCAGACGTAAATCGCTGACAAACTGTTAAATTGGTATATTGTCAGTTAATTTAGAGTAAATTTTCAATCGATAGTTACGCGTTTTTTTCAGTGATCTTATCTTGAATAGTCGAATAGAAGTCATCGAAAGTGACCATTTTTTTGAAGTCTGCTTCGCTTAGTTTTACCCCGAAATTAGATTCGATCACCACTACCAGATCAATATAATCCAGGCTGTCTAAGCCCAGCGTTTTCTTTAAGTTCGCATCATTGCTGATATCATCACCGTCCACTTCAAATTCATTGACTAAAAAGTCGTTGACGATAGCAATAATCTTTTCCCTTTCCATGTTTTTATTTAAATTTTTTAACGATTAATGCGGAATTGGTTCCCCCAAATCCGAAAGAATTCGACAAAAATACGTCAATTTTTTGACTTTTTGTTTTGGTGATTAAATTTATTCTCCTCGCTTCATCATCGGGGTTTTCAAGGTTGATGTTGGGCGCAACAAAATCATTCTGCATCATCAGGATTGAATAAATCACTTCACTGGCACCTGCCATCCAGCATTCGTGACCGGTCATTGATTTGGTAGAGCTTACCGGAACATCACTTCCGAAAATTTCGTAAATAGCTTTTGCCTCATTTGCATCACCTATAGGTGTAGAAGTTGCGTGAGCATTGATATAATCAATATCCGATACCTGCATACCCGACTGCTGTAAAGCTCTGTTCATCGCTAAAGCCGGACCGTCAACATTAGGTGTAGAAATATGTCCCCCGTTGGAAGAAAAACCATAGCCAACAATTTCCGCTAAAACTGTAGCTCCTCTTCTCTGGGCTGATTCTAAACTTTCAACAATTAAAGAGGCGGCACCTCCACTGGGAATTAAGCCGTCTCTATCTTGATCAAAAGGTCTTGAAGCTTTTGCAGGCTCATCTTCTCTTACGGAAAAAACGCCTAATCCGTCAAAACTTGCCATTGAATATTTGTTGGTTTCCTGAGCACCTCCACAAACAATCATATCCTGAAACCCGTTCCTGATCATCATATAGGCCAGTCCCAAAGAATGAGATCCGCTTGCACAGGCGGCACTGATGGTAAGATTGATTCCTCTTAACTTAAAAATCGTAGACAGATTCATGGTTACGGTGGAGTTCATTGATTTGAAGATGGCTCCTGAACCCATTAAAGTGGTATCTTTTTTTTCTCTTGCAATGTCGATAGATTCTACCACTGCCTTAGAAACACTGTCGTTTCCATATAAAATTCCGACCTCGTACTGATCTAAGAAGCCCTGGCTTATATCAGCCTGCTTTAAAGCATCCAGTGTTGCGAGATAAGCATATTCGCTTTCTTCCCCCATGCTCACCCGTTGCCTTCTGCTCAAAAGATTTTTCAGATCCGGTTTTGGAACAACACCTGTCAGCCCTGATCTAAAACCAAACTCTTTTCTTTCATCTACCAGAACGATTCCGGATTTTCCTTGATACAGGGATTCCTTCACTTCCTCCAAAGAAGTTCCGATGCAGGAATAAATTCCCATTCCGGTAATTACAACCCTATTTTCCATTTTTATAAATTTAACAATGTATCAGTTTAACCATGTAACAAAAGTGGGTACACTGGTAAATTGCTATATTATTTTATTATTTATGAGTAGATCCCCCCGTTAATATTAATGACTTCACCTGTGATGTATGATGATTTTTTAGAAGCTAAAAATGCGACCAGATCCGCAACTTCTTCTGCTTCACCAAATCTGTTGGCCGGAATCATTGCTTTCAGTTCATCTTCATTGAAATCCTGCGTCATATCTGTTCTGATAAACCCCGGAGCCACAGCGTTTACGGTGATATTTCTTTTTGCTACCTCCTGTGCCAGAGCTTTTGTAGCTCCTACCAAAGCACCTTTTGCGGCAGAGTAATTCGTCTGCCCGGCCGTTCCTTTTAATCCGGAAACCGAAACCATATTGATAATTCTCCCGTATTTATTACGTAACAGTTTCTGAATAAAGAAATTGGTCACATTGAAAAAACCATTGAGACTTGTATTGATCACCGAATTCCAGTCTTCACTGGGCATCCACATAAATAATCCGTCTCTGGTGATCCCTGCATTATTCACAATGATTTCTACGACTGCCTTCGGATTACGGTCCTGCCATTCGGTTAATACTTTCAGCGTTTCTTCTGCATTGCCTACATCGAATTTAAGAATTTCCCCGGTAGCACCCAATTCCTGCACTTTGGCTAAAGTTTCCTTTGCTGCAGCCTCATTGGAAGTATAATTAATTAGAATATGCTCAGTTTTTTCTTCTGCCAGTTTTATACAGATTGCTCTTCCGATTCCTCTGGAGCCTCCTGTGACGATTGCACATTTCATGTCTTAGTGTTAGTTTTTAAAAGTCAGTTTTCATCTTTAGTTTAAACAATTTATTATATTCAATAATTACATTGTTTTTAAATATTTCTTTACTTCCTCCAGATAAGGATACATTACCATATCATCTGAAAACGCAGGAATGATCTTTCTTATTTCATCGTACAGCGCTTTCGTCGAAGAGGAAACTTTATCTTTAAATTCGAGATATTCTATAGCCTGAACAATCGTAATCGCTTCGATCGTTAATACTTCAAAAGCATTTTCGATTACTTTTCTGCAAATCACGGCTGCATTGGTACCCATACTCACAATATCCTGATTGTCATTATTATTCGGAATACTGTGAACGTACATTGGATTAGACAGCATCTGGCTTTCTGCTGTGGTAGAAGTTGCCGTAAACTGAACACCCTGCATCCCGAAATTGAAGCCCAGTTTTCCCAAATTAACGAATGGAGGCAAAATTTCGTTAATCTTAGCATTTAACAGATAATTTAATTGTCTTTCTGCCAGCATGGTCAGTTTTGTAACGACAATTTTCAGCTTGTCCATTTCCAGAGAGATATAATCTCCGTGAAAGTTTCCGCCGTGATATACGTGTTGATCTTCAACATTGATGATCGGGTTATCATTGGCTGAATTGATTTCGTTTTCCAAAACTTTTTCTGTGTATTCCAGAGTATCTAATACAGGTCCTAAAATCTGTGGAACACATCTTAGGGAATAATATTCCTGAACTTTTTCTTTAAATACTTTTTCCTGTTCTTCGAAATGAGTATACAAATGGTCTTCTCTCTTTCTGATCAGCTGACTGTCCGATAAGTGAGCCCTCATTCTTTCCGCAACTTTCTGCTGACCGTCATGCCTTTTTGTACCATTCAAAGCGGCTGATAAGTGATCGTCGTAAGCCTGAACAATTTCATTAATCGCACAGGACAGCTTAATTGAAATCTCCGTTAACTGATTGGCTTTATACGCGTTAACAATTCCTACTCCTGACATCACAGAAGTTCCGTTCATTAAAGCCAGTCCTTCCCTGATTTCAACCCGGATAGGCTCCAGTCCTTCTGTTTCGAAAACTTCTTTTGTCGTTTTTCGTTCGCCTTTATAAAACACTTCTCCTTCACCGATCAAAACAAGAGCCAGGTGAGCCAATTGGACCAGGTCACCACTGGCTCCCACACCTCCGTGTTCAAAGATCAGCGGAGCAATATCCCTGTTTATCAATTCTTTAAGCAAATATACTACGGAATAATGAACACCCGAATTCCCAAGTGACAGGGTATTTAATCTTGCCAGCATACACGCCTTCACCTCCTGTGGCGGAAGTGGATTTCCGATTCCTGAAGAATGGCTTCTGATCAGGTTATACTGGAGCTGATGCGTGTCTTCATCACTGATCTTGAACTGTGCCATGGGTCCAAAACCGGTATTTACACCATATATTACTTTATTTTTCGAAAAATCCTTTAAAAACTGAAAACTTTCATCCACTCTGGCAAGAAGTGTTTCATCCAGTTCTATTTTTTCATTCTCAATGATAATTTTTTTAAAGTCGTTCAGTTCTAAAAAGTTATTTATTTTCATTAATTAAAAAGTAATAATCGATAATTTTGTAAATATTAATTAATTGTCATTAATTTTGCGGCAAAGATAGAAGTTATTATTAAAATAAAAAATCAAAGATGAGCAAAGAATTTGTTGACGTTCTCGTAATCGGAGCAGGGCCTTCCGGATGCGTATCTTCTTCATACTTAAAGAAGAACAACGTCAACGTAAAGGTTGTCGAAAAGACAAAGTTCCCCAGGTTGGTCGTCGGCGAAAGCTTAATTCCAAGAGTAATGGACCATTTTGATGAAGCAGGCTTATTTCCGGCTTTAAATAAAATGGGATTTGAAAAGAAATTGGGGGCCCGTTTTTTACGGGGTGATGAAGTCTGCATCTTTGATTTCAGCAATAAGTTTGGCGAGGGCTGGGACTGGACCTGGCAGGTGCCGCGCGCTGACTTTGATCATACCCTGGCTCAGGAAGTTATGAATAAAGGCATCGATCTTGAATTTGAAACCGAAGTCATCGGGATCGAATTTAACGGAACTGATTCGGTTACAACCGTAAAAAATAAAGAGGGAGAAACGAAGGAAATCCATGCAAAATTCGTGATTGACTCCAGCGGATACGGAAGAGTACTGCCCCGTCTTTTAGACCTGGAAAAACCATCTAAATTAGCACCCCATTCTGCCATTTTCTCACATGTAAAAGACATTAACAGAGAAGAAGGAACAGAAGGAACACTGATTTCTTTTGATATTATCGAAACGGAAGTCTGGCTTTGGGTCATTCCTTTCTCGAACGGCAATACAAGTATAGGCATCGTTAGCCCTACAGAATATATTGATCAGCTGTCTGAAAACGGAAACACCGCTGAAGCGCTGCGAAAAGCCATTTCGCTCTCGGATTATTATGTAAAACGTTTCGGAGATACAGAATTTCTTTTTGATCCCAAGCTTTTGAAAGACTATTCATGTTCGGTAAAAAGCTTATTCGGAGACGGATTTGCCCTTACCGGAAATGCTTCGGAATTCCTGGATCCTGTTTTTTCTTCAGGGATGGCATTTGCTACGGAAGGCGGAATGACCGCTGCTAAATTAGCTTTACGACAGCTGAATGGCGAAAAAGTCGACTGGCAGACAGAATTCGCAGATTATATTCTGTATGGGGTAGATGTTTTTACCACCTACGTAAAAGAATGGTACACCGGAAATCTTCAGGAGCTGTTTTTCCATCAGCCGGAAAATCCGGACGTAAAAAGAAAAATCTGTGCAGTTTTAGCAGGATACGTCTGGGACAGGAAAAATACGTTTGTCAGAATACACGACACCGCAATCAAAAATCTTGCGGACTTTATCAGAACAGAAAAAATGCAGTCATAAAAAAAACGGTCTCCATTCAGACCGTTTTTATTTATTTTTTCACTTTTCTAATTTCTTTTTCCAATTCCTTTCCGGTTTTTTCATAGGCTGCAGAAATTCTGCCATATTCCATTCCGTAATCTACCTTACTACCGGTTCCTTCGATCTTATCTCCTTTTATTTCAGCTAAGACATGAGAAGGGTTGGCGGTTTCGACAAAGCTCATATCTGCAGATAATTTTCCGGGTTGCGTTATAAAACCGCTCCATCCTGCATACATCCATTGAGGCTCCACCATTAATGTATACTTTGTATCCACATTTTTACTGAATTTAATTTTTTTAGATTTATTTAAACCTTCTACGAATTTATCCGAAAAAATAGATTCTGAATGTTGCTTCCAGGCAGAAATCCATTTTTCCCACGCTACTTCTCCTTTTTTAGCTAGGGTTTCGGTTTTCCTTCTTTCGAGATACTGAGCTTCCGTATAATTTTCAGCCTGGAAAAGAGGTTCGCCATCAATAAATTTAACATTAATTTCAGTCTGATCTTTTAAAAAATCAAGATTTCCAGAAGTGACCGTCAGGTTCTGAGCGAAATTCATAGTGGCTATTGCTGCAAACAAAAGCAGGAATAATTTTTTCATAGTTATTATATTAAAAAATAAGCCGCAAATATATCATAAAAAGCAGTTCCCTCGAACTGCTTTATTTTTATTTTAAATTGATTTGTATGTTTTAAATTATCTGAGATCTATAAATGTAATCGGCTTTCTGCTGTTTGGATTAAAGACTGTCTTAGATAAAATATCAAAATCAATAATTTCAATTTTCGGGCTTACCCTTAATTTTGCACGAAAATGGTCTCTTACTTCACTGACAAAATTCTCAGATTCGCTGTCTGTGCTTATTTTAATGATAATCTCATCCAATCCGATTTCGTTGGACTGAATAACAATCTGATAGCATAAAATGCGATTAAAGTCATTTAAAATATCATTCATAGCCGGAGGATACAAAGTCGTTCCCTTGTATTTTATCATCTGCTGTTTTCTTCCGATAACAGGTCCCAGCCTCATCGTGTTTCTGCCACACGGGCAGGGTTCGTAGTGTGGTTTTACAATATCTCCTGTTCTGAACCTTAACAAAGGGAGTGCCTCTACCCCTAAAGTAGTGATCGTTAATTCTCCGCTTTGTCCTTCCTGAGCGATATTGCCTTCGTCATCCAGAATTTCCGTGATAATGAGCTCGGGATGCTGATGTCCGCCGATCTGATGCTCACATTCTGTAAAAGCGGTGCTCATTTCCGTAGAAGCATACGTTGAGAATAGCTTGATATTCCACTTTTCTTTAATTTTCTGAGATAGGATATTGTCTGTAAAATCCTGATTTTTGATGCTTTCTCCGATACAAACCGCGCCATAAACACTGGAGTTTTTATAATCAATTCCATGTTTTTCGGCATAATCAATCATTTTTAAGAGAAATGACGGAACGGTAATGAGATATTTCGGTTTATATCTGAAAATAGAGTCCCACTGAAGCTCGGGAATTCCGGGTCCCATTCTGACAACACTCGCTCCCATTTTCCTAAGTCCTAAAAAATATGCCAAACCTGCCATGAACCTTTTATCAATCGTCGTAATCATCTGAACTACATCACCCTTCCTGATTCCTGCGCAGACAAAAGAAATCGCTTCGTTGTAGGCAAGCCTCTCCAGATCATGATCTGAAAGTCCGAAAGTTACCGGATCACCCAATGTTCCTGAAGTCGTACTGTAATCTACAATTTTATCAGGAGGAATGCAGAAAAAGTCATCATTATTCTGCTGAATATCGTTTTTTGAAGTCGTAGGAACTTTCTTTAAATCTTCCAATGTCCGGATCGCAGCAATATTGATATTATTTTGTTTAAATAATTTCTGATAAAACGGAGAATTGTTATCAAGATAAACCAACAGCTCCTGAAGCTTTTGCTCCTGAAACTTTTTTATTTCCTGAATTTCTGATTTTTCGATGGGCGGATAGAATTCCAATGGTATTTATTTTAGGGATACAAATTTATTTAATTAAAATTAAAGATCGAGTGATTAAATTTTCTCACATAGATTATACCGATTCTCACACAAGTGACCACAAAAAATCACGTGATCTGCAAGAGAAAATTATCTCGGAAATAAATTTCTGAGTATTTATATTTCCGGCAGTATTAAAGTTGTCAGTTCAGAGTATGTAAACCACTCTGCTAAATTATCCTTCTGCCTGATCGTCATGCCTTTTTTTTACGTTTTGTCATCCTTGTCAAGGTTTAAAACCTTGACAAGGATTATCATTAAAGTTTCTCAAAATCCCGTATATACAATAGACTATTCACGGAAGAGCAATAATCAGAAATTCATAATTTCTGACGAGCCATTCACAAAAAAATAATTCGGCAATTTACATTCTGAAACAGAACTTTTTAATTGGAAATATCAAAATAAAACATATATTATAAACCGACAAATTTTAGTAAATTTGCCAACTTAATTAATCAACGATATTGAGATATTACAATGAGCCAATTTAAAGAATACAAAAACCTTAACCTTATTGACGTTGCAGAGCAAGTAGCGGAATTCTGGAAACAGAATAAAACTTTCAGTAAGAGTGTTGAGATTCGTGAGGGACAACCTGAGTTTGTTTTTTATGAAGGTCCGCCTTCAGCAAACGGTATGCCCGGGATTCACCACGTTATGGCTAGAGCATTAAAGGATATTTTCTGTCGTTATCAGACCCAAAACGGGAAACAGGTTTTCCGTAAAGCGGGTTGGGATACACACGGACTTCCTGTAGAGCTGGGCGTAGAAAAGGAATTGGGAATCACGAAAGAGGATATTGGCAAAAAAATTTCTATTGAAGATTATAACAAAGCGTGTCGTGAGGCAGTGATGCGTTACACAGACGTCTGGAACAACCTAACTGAGAAAATCGGATACTGGGTAGATCTTGAGGATCCGTATATCACCTATAAGTCAAAGTATATGGAGACGGTCTGGTGGCTGTTAAAGCAATTGTATGACAAAGGATTATTGTACAAAGGATATACAATCCAGCCTTATTCTCCAAAAGCAGGAACCGGACTTTCTTCACATGAAGTTAACCAGCCCGGAGCATACCGTGATGTTTCTGACACCACGATTGTAGCACAGTTTAAAGCATTGCCGGAAACTTTACCTTCGTTTTTACAAGGGTTTGGAGACATCCATTTTTTAGCCTGGACGACCACTCCCTGGACGCTGCCTTCCAACACGGCACTTACGGTAGGTCCTAAAATCGATTATGTTTTGGTAAAAACCTTCAATCAATATACTTTTGAGCCAATAACTATTGTTTTGGCCAAGCCTTTGGTTGGAAAACAGTTTGGCAAAAAATACACAGAAGGTACAGAGGAAGATTTTACCAGCTATACATCAGAAAATAAAGTTATTCCTTACCAAATTTTAGCAGAATTTAAAGGGGCTGATCTGGTTGGAATTAAATATGAGCAACTGTTGCCATACACGCTCCCTTATCAAAACCCTGAAAATGCGTTCAGAGTCATTTCGGGAGATTTTGTGACAACAGAAGACGGAACAGGAATCGTTCATACGGCACCTACTTTCGGGGCTGATGATGCGAAAGTAGCGAAAGAGGCAACTCCGGAAGTTCCACCGATGTTGGTATTAAACGAAAACGGAAACCCGGTTCCTTTGGTAGATCTGCAGGGGAAATTCATCCCGCAGATGGGAGATTTTGCCGGAAAGTATGTAAAGAACGAATATTACGATGCAGGAACAGCACCGGAAAAGTCGGTCGATGTAGAAATTGCAATTCGCTTAAAAGAAGAGAATAAAGCCTTTAAAGTGGAAAAATATGTTCACTCGTATCCGCACAGCTGGAGAACAGATGAACCTTTATTATATTACCCATTGGATTCCTGGTTTGTTAAAATGACTGCGGTGAAAGAAAACCTGGTAAATTTAAACAAAGAAATCAACTGGAAACCCAAATCAACCGGAGAAGGACGTTTCGCGAACTGGCTCGAAAATGTCAACGACTGGAATCTTTCCCGCTCAAGGTACTGGGGAATTCCGTTGCCCATCTGGAGAACGGAGGATTTAAAGGAAGAAATCATCATCGGTTCCGTGGAAGAATTATACAACGAAATTGAAAAATCTGTCGCAGCAGGATTCATGAAAGACAATCCGTTCAAAGATTTTGAGATCGGAAATATGTCTGAACAGAATTATGCATTGGTAGATTTACATAAAAATATTGTGGACCAGATCGTCCTGGTTTCAGCTTCAGGAAAAGCAATGAAACGGGAAAGCGACCTGATCGACGTTTGGTTCGATTCAGGGTCGATGCCTTATGCACAGCTGCATTATCCGTTTGAAAACAAAGAATTAATTGATAACAATAAAGCGTTCCCTGCAGATTTCATCGCAGAAGGCGTTGACCAGACACGCGGTTGGTTCTATACTCTTCATGCGATCGGAACGGCAGTATTTGATTCAGTTGCTTATAAAAATGTAATGAGTAACGGACTGGTTCTGGATAAAAACGGGGTCAAAATGTCAAAATCCAAAGGAAACGGAATTGATCCTTTTGAAACATTAGCCGTGTACGGTCCGGATGCTACGCGTTGGTACATGGTTTCGAATGCAAACCCGTGGGAAAATCTGAAATTCGACATCGAAGGAATTGACGAAACAAGAAGAAAATTCTTCGGAACACTGTATAATACTTACTCCTTCTTTGCCTTATACGCCAATGTAGACGGATTCAGTTATTCTGAAAAAGAAGTTGAAAACAGACCGGAAATCGACCGATGGATACTTTCTGAATTAAATTTATTGATTAAAGAGGTAAAAGCATTCTATGAAGATTATGAGCCGACAAGAGTCGCAAGAGCCATCAATACTTTTGTGAACGATAACCTGAGTAACTGGTACGTAAGATTGTGCAGAAGACGCTTCTGGAAGGGTGATTATTCGGAAGATAAAATCTCGGCTTACCAGACCTTATATACCTGCCTGGAAACGGTGGCTAAGTTATCTGCACCGATTGCTCCGTTCTTTATGGATCAACTGTATCAGGATTTAAATAAAGTAACAGGTAAAGAGAATGCTGAATCTATTCACTTAACAGACTTCCCTGTCGCTGATGAAAGCCTGATCGATCAGGATCTTGTTGAAAAAACACATTTGGCTCAAAGCATTACGAGTATGGTTTTCTCTTTGAGAAAAAAAGAAAACGTAAAAGTTCGTCAGCCATTGCAGAAAGTTTTAATTCCAGTTTTAGATGCCAGATCAGAACAGCAGATTTTGGCGGTGTCAGACTTAATTAAACAGGAAGTAAATGTAAAAGAATTACAGTTGATCAATGCGGAAGAAGCATCCCATTTAATTGTAAAACAGATAAAACCGAATTTCAAAGCACTGGGACCAAAATTGGGGAAAGACATGAAAACGGTCGGAGGTGAGATCGCTAATCTTGATGCAGAACAGATTTCAAAATTAGAGAAAGAAGGAAAATTAGATATTCAGGGATACGAAATTACGCCTGATGATGTGGAGATTTCAACAAAAGATATCCCGGGATGGACTGTAACTTCTGATGGGAAAACAACTGTGGCACTAGATTTGACGTTAACAGACGAATTAAAATCTGAGGGTATCGCAAGAGAATTTATTAACAGAATTCAGAACCTGAGAAAAGAAAAGGATTTCGATTTGACAGACAGAATTAATATCTTCCTGGAAGAAAATTCTCCTTTCTTAAATGATGTTAAGAAAAATGAAGAATATATTTCTTCTGAAGTCTTGTCAGATAAAATAGAAATTGTATCTTCACTCTCAAATTTTAACGAAATCGAAATAGATGAGGTTAATTTTAAGATAAATGTTGAAAAAATTTAACATATAGTTATTGTTTTTCAAATTCCATTTCATAATTTTATTAAAAAAGAGAAACGAACATGTCAGACGAAAGAGTAAGATACAGTGATGCTGATTTACAAGAATTTAAAGCGATCATTAAAGAAAAAATAGAAAAAGCTGAAAGGGATCTGCAACTGATCAGAGAGAGTTTTATCAATGATCAGAATAACGGAACTGATGATACGTCTCCGACTTTCAAAGCATTTGAAGAAGGAGCTGAAACATTAAGCAAAGAGCAGAACTCTATATTGGCGGGCAGACAGGAAAAATTCTTACGTGATCTGAAAAACGCTTTAATAAGAATTGAAAACAAGACTTATGGTGTTTGCAGAGTGACAGGTAAACTGATTCCTAAAGAAAGACTATTGGCTGTTCCGCATGCCACCTTGAGCATTGAAGCGAAAAATATGCAGAAATAACGACTAGGTTAATTAAAATAAATTGGGTTTATATCGTATTTTACTTATGAAATACTTTATAAACCTAATTTTTAATGTATACCCATGACCGAATTATTAGTTTTAGGAGTTATCATCGTAGCCGTTTTAGGATTTTTCAACCGGGATCGGATCAAAAACAGATTCTTTCCCGATAAACAACGGAACTACACTATGGATGATCAATTTAATTCTGATAAACGGAACGAGAAAAAGAAATTGACCGCCTGTTAAGCAAAATAGGCAAAAACGGCCTCAGCGATCTGTCTGCAAAAGATCGTAACCGCCTTGATGAACTGTCTAAAAAGTAAAAATTTAAATCCGGAAAAATGGAATCCATAATAGTACACACCAAAAATGCAATGGAACTGAATGCTCTGAAAAGTGTTTTAAAAGAGATGAATATTAAGTTCGAGAAATTCCATACCAAGAATACGCATCATAACGAGAAAACGATCAAGAAAATCGTTGAGAAGAAAAATGAAAAAATAGGGAAACCATATAAACCAAAAGGACTGTAATGAAAAAGATATTATTTGTAACCTTTCTTATCTTATTAATTGATCAGGCTTCTAAAATTTATGTAAAAACACATTTTAACCTTGATGACAGCATTACTGTTCTGCCAGGTTTTAAACTCACTTTTGTAGAAAATCCGGGCATGGCTTACGGCCTTCACTTTGGCGGTGTTATCGGTAAATACTTCCTTGTTATCGTAAGAATTTTCCTGATTGGAGGAATGATCTATTTATTTAAGAAATGGCTGCAAAGAGGTGAATCCAATTATCTTCTGATTCCGATGGCCATGATTTTTGCAGGAGCAATCGGAAATCTGATTGACGGTATGTTCTACGGTTTGATTTTCGACAGCGGTACCGTATATGATCCAAGCATCGACCGATGGATCGGGTATGGCGGAATTTCAAAATTAACTTCTTTCGGAGAAGGATATTCTACCTTTATGAGAGGCTGCGTGGTCGACATGCTTCATTTTCCTCTGGTAGACTGGAATGTTCCTGAAAACTTCCCGATCATTGGCGGAAAACACATTGAATTCTTCAAATACATCTTCAATGTTGCGGACTCGGCCATCACCGTTGGAGCAGCTTTACTTTTAATTTTCAGAAAAAAGGCATTTCCAAACGGGCTTGAATTTTAAAGACTCTATCCCCGATGAAAGTTATTAAAAATATTCTCAAATTTTTCCTGCTTCTGATCGTTGCAGGAATTGTTTTTATCGCATGGGCGAATTACAGCATAAAAAAGAAGAGCCAGGCGTTTGTTTCCTATACCATTGCTGACATCCCCCGGACAAAAACAGCATTGCTTCTCGGAACCGGTAAAACCTTAAGTAACGGACAGCCTAATGCTTATTTCTATAACAGGATCCGGGCCGCTGCCGGTTTATATAAAAGCGGAAAAATCCAATACATTATTGTGAGCGGCGACAATAGTCAGAAAGATTATAACGAACCGGAAGATATGCAAGTCGCATTAATGGAATACGGAATTCCGCAGGAGAGGATTTTTCTGGATCATGCAGGTTTCAGGACACTCGATTCTGTGGTAAGGGCTAAAGAAATTTTCGGACAAACAAAACTGGTAATCATTTCACAGAAGTTTCACAATGAAAGGGCTGTATTTCTGGCTAAACAAAACGGAATCGAAGCGTTTGGCTATAATGCAGCAGATGTGAATAAATATGCCGGTTTCAAAACCAATTTAAGAGAATATCTTGCCAAAGCAAAAGCATATCTGGATCTTCTTTTAGGAGTAGAGCCGAAATTTGGCGGAGATAAAATTCTGATCCCTTAATTTATTTTCTTACGAATTGTGCTGATTTTATTGCAGGTATTTAAGTTTTGGCTAAAGCCGGATGTATATATTATTTTGAAAGCGGACTAAAGTCCGCTCCTATTGATATCCGTAAAATCAAATAATAAACAATCCCCATAAAAATCTGTTGTGTCACTTTTATTATACTTCAGCCTGATTCTCGTAAATTTGCAATTCATTAATTTTTAAATATAAATTTTTAACAATGTCAAGAATTCTTACCGGCATTCAAGCCACCGGAACCCCACACCTTGGAAACCTGTTGGGGGCGATCATTCCTGCAATAGAACTATCAAAAAAGGATGGAAATGAGTCATTTTTATTTATTGCGAACTTACATTCACTTACGCAGATTAAGGATGCGAAAGAACTGAAACAGAATACCTATGAGATTGCTGCGGCTTGGCTTGCTTGTGGTTTAGATACCGAAAAAACATTTTTTTACAGACAGAGTGATATCCCTGAGACCTGTGAACTTTCTTGGCATTTATCGTGTTTTTTTCCTTATCAGAGACTTACATTGGCGCATTCATTCAAAGATAAAGCAGACAGACTTCAGGATGTAAATGCAGGTCTTTTTACGTATCCTATTTTAATGGCCGCAGATATTTTGCTGTATGATGCGGAAATCGTACCGGTAGGAAAAGATCAGCTTCAACACCTGGAGATCGCCCGTGACGTGGCGTCTCGTTTCAACAATCAGATGGGTGAAGTTTTTGTTTTACCACAGTCTGAACTTCAGGAAGACACTAAATATGTTCCGGGAGTTGACGGTCATAAGATGTCAAAATCCCGAGGAAATATCATCAATATTTTCCTTCCTGAAAAAGAACTTAAAAAACAGGTGATGAGCATTGAATCAGACTCAAAGTCTTTGGAAGAACCGAAGGACCCGGAAACCGACAAAACATTTGCCATTTATCAACTGATTGCCAGCGCTGAACAGACAGAAGCGTTAAGATCAAAATATATGGCCGGAAACTTTGGATACGGCCATGCCAAAAAAGAACTTTTAGATTTGATTCTTGTAAAATTTGAGCGGGAAAGAGAACTGTTTGCTTATTATATGAACAATCTTGATGAGCTGGAAGCAAAACTTCAGGAAGGAGCCTCGAAAACAAGAGCTGTTGCTACACAAACCATCAACAGAGTGAGAGAAAGTTTGGGAATTTAAATCTGATTTCCATACATAAAATTTCAGTGGCCTCGTCTTTGACGAGGCCACTGAAATTTTTATAAATATTCTTTAATCTGCAATAAATGTTTAATAGATTTTAAACCTTCCTGCTGTGGATTTTCATGCAGGACATCAAAGAAGATGACATCTAATCCGAAATTCTGAGAGCCTACCACATCGGCCACCCAATCGTCTCCGATCAGAATACTGTTTTCTGTTGTTGCATCAGAAAGGCTTAAAGAATAGCTGAAAATTTCAGGCCGGGGTTTTCTGAATCCCACCGTGTCAGCGCTGGTAATCGTCTGAAAATAGTGATCGATTTTGGATAAGATACATTTCCTTTCCGTTACTTCTTTAAATCCGTTGGAAATAATGTGTAAGGTATAATTTTTAGCCTTGAGATAATCCAGAATGTATTGCGCACCTTCTACCAATTCATTATGATTCAGTATCCTGTCTAAGAAGTGTTCTTCAAAATACATGGCCAACTCCTGATCATCAACATTAAAATGTCTGAAAGTATTATAAAAGCGATGCTTTCTCAAATAGTCTTTGTCAATAATTCCGTCGCGGAGATCTTCCCAGAGTTTTTCATTAATTTCATGATAAACGGAATGAAATTCTTCAAAACCGATACTGTATTTTAAGGTAATTTCCTCTTTTTCGAATAAGTCCCTGATGGTAAGATAGGCGTTCCTGCGATGATCCCACAACGTATTGTCGAGATCAAAAAAAATGTGCTGAATTTTCATACAGCACAAAATTAATAATTTTAATTTTTGTTAATCGGATAATTCTTGTTTTTGGTCTTTACAATTTCAAGACCCTTTGAAAAATTTAATAAAAAGTCAATTGTTTCTTTTTTCGGTTTCAAAGTTTTCACTTTTAAGGGATCATTTTTTCTCATAGGCGATCAATGTTTTCCTTAAAACGAGAATTTCCGAAAATTATTATCTATCGGGTTAAGATAATCTTATTTTCATCCATGATTTTTCTTAGGTTGATTAACGCATACCGTACTCTGCCTAAAGTAGTATTGATACTCATATCGGTGTGATCCGCTATTTCTTTAAAACTTAACCCGTCAAAAAACCTTAACTTAATGACTTCCTGCTGATTTTTCGGGAGAAACTGCAGCATTCTAAGAAGATCTTCTTGTATCTGGTTCGTTACCAGCTGGTCTTCAATATTTTCCGACGGTTCCCGGATCAGATCAAAAATAGAATATTCGTCCGTTTCAAAAGTGGTTTCCGAAACTTTAATATTTTTTGATTTCGATCTGAAATGGTCGATAATTAAATTATGTGCGATTCTTTTGGCCCAAAGGATAAATTTTCCTTCTTCGTTGTACCGGCCTTCTTTCAGCATGACGATAATTTTCATAAAAGTATCCTGAAATACATCGTTGGCCAGGTCTTCATCATTAATTTTGTAAAAAATGAATGTAAACAATTCTTTCTGATGACGATGAATAAGGGCTGATAACGCCTCTTCGTCTCCTTCCTGATAAAGGGAAATTAGTAAACTATCCGATTTTAATTTCATAACTCTTCTCAATAATAAAACTTTTGCAGACAAGCATCCTTCCAGATATTTGATCTGGTCATAGCAGTATATACAAAATAATTCTTCAGAGTAAAGTCGGATCAATAGGCAGTACAATTTTTACAGTGGTAAATATAATAAATTTTTAACAACTGTTAAGCTTTTATTAATATTTAGCGCTAAAAATATAAAAAAACCTACTTAAACATATCGTGAATGAATACAGTAGGGATATTTAATGTAAAATTAATATTCAGACCTTTCATTTCCTTCCCGTTTAAGTCACCGATTGGGAAGGCATAACCACCGGTAAGATCCAGAATTCCGAAAAGACTCACCCCGATTTTGGGGGCCACATATTTATTTGTTCCTTCCGCTCCTACTAAAAAATAGTAAGAATGGTAGAAATCAACATTCCTCTGAAAGTTAAGCAGTACATCAGCCTGCAGCTTCGGCATGATTGCAAATTGTGAATGGGCAGAACCCATTAAAGCAGACCCTCCCAGCCTGTAAATAACATCATCATTTTTCAGGAACAGTAATTTCCCTCCCACTTCTCCAAAACTCTGATTCTGATAGGTATATCCTACACTCACCATTTTATGTACGGTATACTGAGCCTTTGCTACGATGCTTAAAAAAAACACGGAAAGAACCGCTATCGCAGAACGAAAATTCATCATCTTTAATTTATTTAATGTAAAATTAAAAAAAACTGCCTTACCGAAAAGATAAAGCAGTTATTTATTATGTTAAAGAAAAAATTAAATTCCGAAAGCGGCTTTAATTTCTTCAACTTTGTCTAATTTCTCCCAGGTGAAAAATTCAAGGCCTGTAATGGTTAACTCATTCTTATGCCCCTTATTGAAGGTTTTATCAGCTATATAATGTTCTCTTCCCATATGACCGTAAGATGCTGTATCCTGGTAGATAGGATTTCTCAGCTTTAAGTTCTGCTCAATGGCATAAGGTCTCAGATCAAAAATCGAAGATACTTTTTTAGCAATTTCTCCATCGTGCAGATCTACTTTTGCCGTACCGTAGGTATTGATGTATAATCCGCAAGGCTCAGCCACACCGATAGCATACGATACCTGTACCAAGACTTCATCAGCGACTCCTGCAGCAACTAAATTCTTAGCAATATGTCTTGTTGCATAAGCAGCACTTCTGTCTACTTTTGAAGGATCTTTACCTGAGAAAGCACCGCCCCCGTGAGCACCCTTTCCACCGTAGGTGTCAACAATAATTTTTCTTCCTGTGAGACCGGTATCGCCGTGAGGTCCTCCAATAACGAATTTACCTGTCGGATTGATATGATACTTAATCTGATCGTTGAATAAAGCTTTGATTTCCTCAGGCTGAAGTGCCACTACTCGGGGAATCAGAATATTTTTAATGTCCTCGCGGATTTTGTTGAGCATTTCTTCCTCATTTCCGAAGTCATCGTGCTGTGTAGATACCACAATAGAATCAATTCTTACCGGCTTGTGATCATCGGAATATTCGATCGTAACCTGGCTTTTTGCATCAGGACGAAGATACCTTATCTCAGAATCTTCTCTTCTGATCGCAGAAAGCTCTTTAAGAATAGTATGTGCTAAATCTAAGGCCAATGGCATATAGTTCGCCGTTTCATTGGTCGCGTATCCAAACATCATCCCCTGGTCACCAGCTCCTTGAGCATTTGCTTTGGCCTCGAATGACTCATCATTTACCGCTCTGTCAACACCCTGGTTGATATCCGGAGACTGCTCATGAATGGCAGAAATCACTCCACAGGAATCACCATTGAACATATACTCTCCTTTGGTATATCCGATTCCGTTGATCACCTCTCTGGCGATGGTCTGTACATCAAGATAAGCATCAGATTTCACTTCACCCGCCAAAACGACCTGCCCTGTAGTTACAAGAGTTTCACAAGCTACTTTTGAAGTTTTATCGTATGCTAAAAAATGATCGATTAACGCATCGGAGATCTGATCGGCAATTTTATCTGGATGCCCTTCTGAAACGGATTCAGATGTAAATAAATAAGACATATTATTCTATTTGTTTTTTAGATTAAAATAATTTTGAAGAAAAATAAGAATAATTGCCCAGAAAGCCTAAAAAAGAATACTGTTTTAGCATATTTTTATAGAGGTTGCAATCAGGTCAAATTTTTCCTCGTCGTAAACGTTGGCAAATTTAAGTACTATTTTTTTAATACTCAAAATTTTTGTTTACTAATTGTAATTTTCTTTAAATTAACGATATACTGTTGTTTATCATTAATAAATTATTGTGGTTTTATGCTTACGAATTCTTTTGGATTTTCATGGTAATGAAGCTTTTGCTCCAATGAAGTTCTGATAGAATGTGCTAATTCGTCAATAATTTTCTGCTTGAAGGTCGGCTTATAATAAATAATGCTGATCTCTCTGTACGGGAATGGCTTTTTAAATCTGAAAACATTATCTTTTTGCTGTTCAGACAGCTGATTCAACGCCAATTCCGGCAAAATACTGATTCCACCCACTTTATCGACCATGTGTACCAACGTCTGAATATTTGATGCCAGGAAATCCAGATTTTTAGGTTTTAATGTATTTTCTTTTAAATGACAGATATTTTCAAACTGATTTCTTAAACAGTTTCCTTCTTCCAGCAGCCAGACTTTCTCTACGTTCAGATCTTCAGGAACAACATAAGTATTCTTTTTGTTCGCCTCCGTATTAGAGCTGTAAATCATCAATTCTTCATTGAATAAAAAGTCCTGGTAAAACTCATCTGCAGAATCGTAAGGTGTAGAAATAATCCCAGCATCGAGCTCACCGGCTTTTAAAGCTTTAATGATATTATCGGTAGTCATTTCCTTTACATTCATCTGGATTTTCGGATTTTGTTCCAAAAACCTGAAAATTTCCGTTGGAAGGATAAATGATGATACGGTGGGAATAATTCCAAGATTGATTGTTCCCCCCAAAATATTATTTAAAAGATTGGCTTTGTTCTTGAGTTCATTGACAGATTCTATAATTACCTTGGCCTGATCGATTATCTGAAGGCCTACATCTGTAGTCCGGATCGGATGTGTGGTCCTGTCGAACACCTTCACATCCAGTTCATCCTCAAATTTCTGGATCATTGCACTTAGCGTAGGTTGTGTAATGAAGCATGCCTGGGCAGCTTTACCAAAATGTTTGTACTTATCTACCGCGATAAGATACTCCAGTTGCTGAATGTTCATCTGATTAATATTATCTATTACAAAGATATAACGTTTTTGTTATTACCCATCAAAAATTCAAGTTAATTTGATATTTAGTACCTTTACATAATACAATTCAAAAAGAAATTATTTATTCAAATCATAAGGGTATGGATTCTAAAAAATTAACGTTAAGCAACGGCGCTCCGTATTTTGAACATCAGGATTCTCAAACAGTTGGACCGAGGGGTCCGGTCTTATTACAGGATTTCATTCTCCAGGAGAATCTTGCTCATTTCGTACGGGAAAGAATTCCTGAAAGAATCGTTCATGCAAAGGGAAGCGGGGCCTACGGAAAATTCACGGTCACCCATGACATTACAAAATATACCAAAGCAAAGTTGTTCGCCAAGGTTGGCAATAGCTGTAAAATGTTTGCCCGTTTTTCTACGGTGGGTGGCGAAAAAGGAAGTGCCGATACCGCAAGAGATCCAAGGGGTTTTGCGTTAAAATTTTATACTGAAGACGGAAACTGGGATTTAGTAGGAAATAACACACCCGTTTTTTTCGTTAAGGACGCTAAAAAGTTTCCGGATTTTATCCACACCCAGAAAAGAGTACCGAAGACCAATTTAAAAAGTGCCACCATGATGTGGGATTTCTGGAGTCTGAATCCGGAATCGCTTCATCAGGTTTTAATTTTGATGTCTGACAGGGGAACACCTTACGGATACAGACATATGCACGGTTTCGGATCTCATACCTTCTCAATGATCAATGCAGATAACGAAAGAACGTGGGTAAAGTTTCATTTTAAAACAAAACAGGGCATCAAAAACTTCACCAATGAAGATGCAGTTAAAATGGCTGGAGAAAATCCTGATTTTGCGCAGGAAGATCTTTGCCATGCTATCGAAAACGGTGATTTCCCAAAATGGACGATGTATATTCAGGTAATGACCGAACAGCAGGCAAGGGATTTCAGATGGAATCCTTTTGATATCACAAAGGTATGGTTTCAGGGTGATTTCCCACTAATCGAGGTCGGCGAAATGGAACTGAATGAAGTCCCTGTCAATTATTTTGCACACGTAGAACAGTCTACATTTTCTCCTGCCAACCTGATCAACGGCATCAGTTTTTCACCTGATAAAATGCTCCAAGGAAGATTGTTTTCTTATCCCGATGCCCATCGGTACCGAGTAGGTGTAAATGCTCATCAACTGGAAGTGAACAGGTGTCCTTTTGCAACGAATAACTACCAAAGAGACGGCTTCATGGCAGATGCCAGTGCATATCTGGACAAACCGAATTACCATCCCAACAGTTTTGATGACATTAAACCTGACCCTGCTTATAAAAACTACGAATACGAACTGGACAGCGCACACGTTGCAAGTTACAACAGAAACGAAAACGATGACGACCATTACACCCAGCCAGGCTTATTATATTCAAAAGCAATGAATACTGAAGATCGTGAGAATCTGATTGACAATATCGTAGGAAGTATGCGGGCAATAGACGGGCCTAAGAGAGAGGAAATCATCAACAGACAATTGTGTCATTTTTTCCGGGCGAATATTGAGCTTGGCATGAAAGTGGCAGCGAGACTGAACGTTAATATTGACGCCAATATGATGAATCATTCCAAATAATTATATTAAACCATAATATCAATTAAAATAAAGGAAAAAAAGTTAATATTTTTTCCTTTTTTTTGCAAAAAATTTATAATTTGCAAATGATAATATTTAAAGTGGAAAAATGAATTACGAAAATATATTATTAGAAAAACACGATAAAATATCATTCATTACCATAAACAGACCTGAAAGTCTGAATGCATTGAATGGAAAGACCATTCAGGAACTCAGTTCAGTTTTTGATGACTTAAATTCTGATCCGTCCTGCAGAGTGGTAATTATTACCGGAAGCGGCGAAAAGTCTTTTGTAGCGGGAGCGGACATTAAAGAATTCAGTGATTTTGGTCAGGCAGAAGCTGAGGAACTGGCGCGTACCGGTCAACAAAATTTATTTAATAAAATTGAAAATATGACCAAACCTGTTATTGCAGCCGTAAACGGTTTTGCATTAGGGGGTGGTCTTGAGCTTGCCATGGCATGCCACATCAGATATGCATCGGAAAATGCCAGACTGGGATTACCGGAAGTAACTTTGGGATTAATTCCCGGTTACGGTGGTACTCAAAGGCTTCCCAAGCTTGTCGGAAAAGGTATTGCCAACGAAATGATCTTCTCTGCCAAAATGATTTCAGCTCAAAGGGCTAAAGAAATTGGGCTGGTGAATGAAGTATATCCTATTGAAGAATTATTAACCAAAACAAAGGAATTAGCAAACGTTATTGCCCACAATTCACCCATGGCAATTTCCAAGGCAATTCATGCAGTGAACTTATCGAATACTGAAAAAGGTTTTGAAACCGAAATAAAATATTTCGGAGAAGTCTTTGAACTTGACGATAAGAAAGAAGGAGTTTCTGCTTTTATTGAAAAAAGAAAGCCTAACTTCTAACAACCTTAATACAAATTATTTCGAAAAACCTTAATGCTGCGGTATGAATAAGTTTGACAAGGCTTATCTAAAAATGGCTCAGGAATGGGCAAAACTATCCTACTGTGAACGAAAACAGGTAGGAGCTCTTATCGTAAAAGATAGGATGATTATTTCAGATGGTTATAATGGTACTCCTTCAGGATTTGAAAACTGTTGTGAGGATGCAGAAGGGAAAACCCACTGGTACGTACTCCATGCAGAAGCTAACGCAATATTGAAATTAGCGGCTTCCACTCAATCTGCAAAGGGGGCAACCTTGTATCTGACGCTGTCTCCATGTAAAGAATGCAGTAAGCTGATCTTGCAGGCGGGTATTACCAGACTGGTTTATATTAATGAATATTCGGACGATGACGGAATATCCTTCTTAAGAAACCATAACATCGAAATAGAACAAATATCGGACTGTGAACTAAAAAAATAACACACAATGACTTGGGATGAAAAAATTAAGGATTTTGAAATCTTCCTTCGTTTTGAAAGGAATTTTTCAGAAAACACTCTCGACGCGTATGTACGGGACATCAGAAAACTAAAGGAATATGCCGTAGAAGATCTGGAGAATGTCGGTCCGGACGCTATAGGCTACGAAAATCTACAGGAGTACATCTTCAATCTTTCCAAACAGAAATTCAGCGAAAGATCACAGGCGAGATGGATATCTTCCATAAAAGCCTTCTTCAAATTTTTACTGGAGGATGAATACCGTAAAGACAATCCTGCTGCTTTGCTGGAAGGACCTAAACTGGGACTATATCTTCCCGATACGTTAAGCTTGCCGGATATCAACCGGATCATCAACGCTATAGAAGTAGGCTCAGATCTTGGAAAAAGAAATCAATGTATTATAGAAGTGCTTTACGGATGCGGACTCCGCGTGTCGGAACTCATCGAGCTTAAAATTTCGAATATTAATTTTAAGGAACAGTACATCAAAGTAAACGGGAAAGGGAATAAAATCCGTTTTGTTCCATTGGCAGACTATACGGCTGAATTACTGAGAAGCTACATCCGTGACGTTCGTGCCCATAATAAAATTAATAAAAAATATGAAGACACTCTTTTCCTGAACAGCAGAGGAACGTCTATGTCAAGAGTCATCGTATTTTTAATTATAAAGGAATTAACAGACAAAGCCGGGGTAAGCAAAAAAATATCTCCCCATACTTTCAGACATTCATTTGCAACTCATTTGTTGCAGAACGGTGCAGATCTTCGTTATATTCAGGAAATGCTTGGGCATTCCAGCATTACGACAACGGAAATCTACACCCATCTGAAAACGGAGGAACTCAGAGATGTTATCTTAAGCTATCACCCGCGAAATATCAATACTGCTTAATGAAATTACTGAAATATTGCCCCAGCTGCGGCCAAGAATCTCTCCACTGGGACGGCGAAAAAAAATGGAGCTGTCCCCATTGCAATTTCTCATTATATAACAATGTCGCCGGTGCGGTAGCGGTGGTGATAAGATTTGAAGATGAAATTTATCTGACCCGGAGAAACAAAGATCCTAAAAAAGGAAAACTTGATCTGGCAGGAGGATTTGTAGACCCCCGGGAAAGTGCAGAAACGGCCTGCAAAAGAGAACTTTTCGAAGAGCTTCAGCTTACGGTTGATATTTCGGGATTAAAATACATAACCAGTCTTCCTAATATATACCAGTATAAAGAGATTGATTACAATACCATTGACCTTTTTTATGAATATACGGTCTCAGAAAAATTTGAGGTAAATCTTGAACTTTCGGAAATTTCGGAAGCGATCTGGATTCCGTTAAAAGAATTAAATACGGATGATCTTGCTTTTGACTCACAGAAGCAATTTTTTGAAAATTATCTAAAACATATAAGATAAGCTGACTGAAACTCTTGCAACTGCAGGAGTTTTTAATTTTAATACGTTTTAGATTTCAGCATGTCTTCGAAATAGTTGGCCAGCAATTTTCTTTCGGCAGATGATAAGTTGGCTCCCTTATGATAAACAATATAGCCCGGCATTGGCATCGTTTTATTCTGAATACTCTCTACGGCGCGGTCAAGCATATTTTCTTTCAGTTCTTTACCATAAGTATCCCAAACGGAGAAATTAAGATGTTCCCGTCCTTCGTTAACATGGCTTTTTACAGACCATGATACAGGAGCGATATAGGCGTATTTCGGATAAACCGTTTCATTGGAATGACAGTCATAGCAGGCTCTTTTTATTAAGCCGGCAATTTTTTCCGGCGTTTTCTTTGCTTCTACAAAGTTGACTTTATGATCAATGGGTTTATTCACTCTGTCAATAGGGATAAACTGCATCAGAGCAAAGCCTACAAGGCACCAGAATACTATTTTTTTTGCGGTTTTCATAACTATTTTACAGGCGTCAAAATAGCATTATCTGACTTTATTTCACGGTTATTAGCATCCTGTTGTACAGGTTTTTCCTGAATGGGATCAGAAATTTTCACAGGGGTTGTTGCTTTAGGTCTATCCAGTGTTCTTGTATCTTTCAGATCCCAGTTCTCATTAGTATCCCACAGAGGCCTTATGACGACCGCTTTATAAAACACAAATGATTCTTCCGCAAAGACTTCATTCAGGAAATCTGCTTCATCCCAATATTTGTTATTGTTATTATCAACAAGAATCCGTACGATATACTCGGCTGGTTTTAAAATATCAAATTTCACCTTACTGCCTTTCGTATATTTCTGATAGACAACTTTTTCAGAGGTATCCAATAACTGAATCCAGTAGCTGGATGCCGGAGCGTTTTCTATCTCAAATGCCAAGCTGCCATAGTTTTCTACTTTATCTGCTTCGAAGTCAAATCGTTTCGATTGGGTATTTTTGGCAAAAAATGACGACACCGTTTCTTTCGGAATGGTAAGCTGATATTTTTTTCCTTCAATAAAATCGGACTGCACCAAAATCTGGTAAGGATTAGACTCTGAAATTCTGGCAGTAAACTGCTGGGTTGTTATACTGTCACTTTTCAGCACCCATTTTTCAGGATCTATTTTATCAAGATAATAATTGGAAAGAATTTTAAAATCTGATTTGGGAGCCAGTGCATTTCCACCGATATCGTTATTGATATCCATTACGTTTTTAGCATTATATTTATAAAAAAGAGAGGCATTATAGAGCGTATCTTTTTTACCGTCGGCATTATATCCAAACTTAAGGTTTTCTGTGGAAGTCTGTCCGACATCACTTTTTACAGCATCAAACCAAATTCTCACTGTATCTGATTTTGGCACGTGAGTTACTTTATACTCTTTAATTTTTTCATTGAGCGGTTCAACCTTCACGTTCTCAGGTTTTCCTTCAAAAGCCATTGAAACACCACCCGGCGCTTCCTTCATTTCCAGATATTTCAGGGGTTTTCTCGATGGGTATAACTTTAGATTAAGTCCGGAAATCGATTTTTCCACATCTACGGTTTCTTTCTGAAAGCCAACCTTTTCCTTTCCGGGATCATACATCGAGTTTCCGTTTTCATCTTCAAAAGCAATGATCTTATATTTACCCGGAGATAAATAATTCAGTTCATAATACCCGTCTTCATCTACCTTTGTAACATAATAGGGTTTCTGCCTGTAATTGATCGTATCTTTTACCTGATAGAGACCTACTACAAATTTGTTTTCCGTAGTGGCTTTTTTAATAGCCATGGCATCTTTAATTTCCCCACTGATGTAAAGGTCATCCAGCTTATCCCCTGTTGAGAAGGCAAAATTAAAATAACGAAGGATATTCGCTTCATTGTTATCGACAATAGAGTTCCCAAAATTGAAATTATAGGTTGTATTGGCCTGCAAAGTATCTGTCCACTGAATCAGTACAAATTTATTGGCTATATTGGAAGGAAGAATCCTTTTGATATTCTTGATCGGCGGAGAGATGATCAGGTTTTTATTGATGTCCTTCAGGGTTATATACTCATCAAAATCAAGACGGAGCTCCTTTATATTTCTATTAACATTAATCCGTGTGGAATCAATATTTGAGCTTAAAAATTTCGGAGCTATACTGTCTTTTGTACCACCTACAGGTGATCCTACTCTTGCACAGGACTGTACAAGAAAAGCCAAAACGAATAATAGAAGAAGTCTTTTCATGATATGTTTACGCAAAAATAAACATTATTCTCCATAAACTTCATGATGACTGTTTAAAGTATCTCTGCCGTCACTCATAATACTGTTCAGTTTATCCTTTTGGGCCGGAAAATCTTCAAACAGACCAGACAATGCCAAAGCAGTATATACTTTGTTAGAGTACGCGTTACCGATGGCTACGATTGTCACTTTTGATTTCAGGAGGTGGGCAAAAACAGAATTGGTTCCATGCCACCACCCGTTATGGTACGTTAATTTCTCTCCGTTATCAAAAATTTTCATCCTGAACCCTAAGCCGTAATTATTCATTCCTGCTTTTTCATTGCTGTACGGAGAAAACACCATCTGCATCAGCTCAGGCTTTAAAAAATCCTTTGAAAACATGGCTTTGGAAAAATTATAGAGATCTCTTGGCGTGGTGTACACGTTTTTATCACCATAGATAAGATCCAGCCTGTCGAGAGGATATAACTTATTTCCGCCATAATAAAAAGACTGGGCTGCAGTCGGAATATCTTTTTCCTGGAAGATATAGGTATTTTTCATCTTTAAAGGATCGAAAACCATTTCTTTCATCGCCTGGGGAAAAGAAATTCCCGTAACTTTTTCGATCAGTAACGCGAGCAAGGCAAAATTTGTATTACAGTACATGAATCCTGTATCCGTATCCCTGGCCATTTCAGGCTTATATTTAACAATCATGTTCAGAATATCCTGATTGGTGATAAAAGCCTTGGAAAGTTCTGCCGGAGCCGGCTGTATTTTAGTAATAAAATATTCGTATTTGGGAAGCCCGCTTCTTTGATCCAATAATGTCTGAACGGTAATCCCGGGATAAGGAAATCCGGGAAAATATTTCGTCAGATGGTCTGACAATTTAATCTTACCGGCTTCAATGAGCTTCATCATCGCCATGGCGGTCATCGTTTTTGAAACTGAGGCCACATGTAATGGTGTATTTTTATCGATAGGCATCTGATGTCCTTCTCTGCCGAAGCCTCTGTAATTTTCATAGAGAATATCATCTCCTTTGGCTACCAGAATCCCTCCGCTCAGATTACCTGCATTCCAGATTTTCTGATAATACTGGTCTATATATCTTACCAGGGACGCTTTGTCCGGCAGATGAGCGTCTTCTTTGGTAAAAACTTTACTAAGGTCTACATTTCCGTAATTGGGTAACGAAGTCGTACTTTCCGTTTTATCTTCTTTGGCTTCAGATTTTTTTTTGCAGGAAAAAAGTGATAAAAAAACAGTCAAAATAAGTACAAAATTGCGCATCCCCATAGTTTCAAAAATGAGCGGCAATTTAATAAAACTCGAAATAAATATTATATATTGAGCATAAATTATGAATTATTTAACACAAAGAAATAAAAAGAGAAAATTATAAATTAAATAATTTTCAAAGGAACGCTTTTAAGAGGCAAACTGTGCTGTAATTTTATCAACGATTACCTGTGCGAGTTTTATTTTACTCTGGACCGTCCACCCTGCGATATGAGGGGTTACTATTGCCTTCTCCGATTCAAGGAGATATCGAAGGTCATCATTTTCCAGTTCAAGGTTTTCAAAAGAAGATTTTTCATATTCCAGCACGTCCAGGCAGGCGCCTTTTATTTTTCCTGATTTTAAAGCATTCACTAAGCTTCTGGTTTCAACATTTTTCCCTCTCGCCGTATTGATGAGATAAAAATCTTTTTTCATATCAGAAATAAATGCAGCGTCAACGAGATAATGGGTTTCCGGGGTGATCGGAATATGAAGACTGATGATATCAGCATTTTCCTTTAGCTCTTCCAATGAAACCTGGGTAGCATATTCATCGGAAAGACCTTGTATCAGGTCATGAAAAATAACCCTGCATCCAAATCCCGAAAATCTTTTTGCCGTTGCTTTCCCCATATTTCCATACCCTATTAGCCCTATTGTCTTTCCCAGCAACTCATCGCCGCGGTTCTCTTCACGCAGCCAGATTCCTTTTTTTACTTCCTGAGAGGCTATAAAGAGCCGGTTCATCAAAATCAGCAGCATGGCAACCGCATGTTCTGCCACAGAATCTCTGTTTCCTTCCGGGGAGCTGATGAGCTGGATTCCCAATTTTTCCGCCACCGGAATATCAATATTTTCCATTCCCGCTCCTACCCTGGCAATAAATTTTAGATTTTTCGCATTCTCCAGAAAATTTTTATCCAGAGGAATTCTGCTTCGGATAATAACACCGTCATAATTTTGAATTTTCCGGCATACCTCATCATAGGAAGATGTGAAATCCTCTTCAAGGATAAAGTTTTTAGCTAAAAGCTGTTCGGTAATTAAAGGATGGTTTTTATCTAAAAGGAGAATCTTCATACTGTTACTTTAAAATTGGGAAATTGAATATTGCGAAAACAAATTTCGTAAGATTTATTAAACCGCGCAAGCTTTATGCTTATACCGAGATTCCTTTTTTCATACAAATTATAGCCCAATTGTAACATCCCAGTGTTTGCGAAACGTAACAAAACGGGATCGTGGAAAGCGGAAGCAGCCTCAAAAAATTGAAACAGGCTCTTCAAACTAAAAATGCTTTTAACCCGCGAGCATTGCTCAACAAGATTAAAAGCATTTTATCTTACAAATATTTATTTTATTGATCTTCTTTTGGATCCTGGAAAAGTTTTTTCAATTCGACAGACTCTAGGGGTTTCATTCTTCCGGACAGAATCAGTGATAACTCTTTTCTTCTGAAAGCCGCGGCAAAACGTTCTTTTTCTTCTTCCGTTTCAGGAATCATTTCAGGAATTGGAATCGGGCGGTTAAATTCGTCTACCGCTACAAAAGTATAAATTCCGGCATTGGAATGTACTTTTTTCTGATTGATGGGATCATCCAGCCAAACATCTACATACACCTCCATGGAAGTTGAAAAAGCTCTTGAGACTTTAGATTCCAAAACCACAACACCTCCTTCAGGAATCGGATGATGAAATGATACGTGATTCACGGACGCGGTAACCACCCTCCTTTCACAATGTCTTGCAGCTGAAATAGACGCACAACGGTCCATTTTTGCCAAAAGCTCACCTCCGAAAAGGTTTCTTAGAGAATTGGTTTCATTAGGAAGTACAATATTGGTCATAATGGTCAGAGATTCTGACGCTTTTTTTACTTTTGCCATGTTGTTTTAGTGTTGTTTTTGAATGGGCTGAGTCTTCACCTTGATATCAGCAGGTTTTACTGCCGAATCTTTCTTTACAGAATCCTGAACAGGCGGAGTATGTACATTAATCTTGATCGTATCTTTTACGATTCTGTGTGTTTTGGTTTTTACCGACACGTTATCGAAAGATTTTTTCCCGAAAAGCAGCTCCTGCTGTGTATATGCTAATATGAGCAACCCCAAGACCGGAAGGACAATCAGAAAAATCCACAAGATCGACTTTTTGAATTTATAATCACTTTCAGAACTAACAATCTGTACAGGTTTTCCCGTACTATTGATATCTGAAATTTTGATTTCCTCCAATCCGTAAAAATCCGGATGGTCAGATTGCAGCCTATTTCCTCTGAAATGGGTGTGCCCGTCTTCAATAAAAATAGTTCCGAGGTTCTGAATATCCACAGCCTGGTCGGCCTGAAGCTTTTTTTTCCAGAAATCGGTCTGAATCTGCAAATCTGTCTTTGAAGCCTCAAGTGACATCTGCTTCTGGCCTGCAATATAGGCCGCCAGATCATCTGACTGCAGTCCGTAGTCTGAAGTAAAAGCAATCTGGCTGGAAGGGGGAAGAATGCTCCCATTTTCAGAATTAATAATTGCTTTGGATTTTTCCAGATAGAAAACGCCAAAGTTCGGAACAGTCACCGTTCCGAATTGTTTCAGATAATCTAAAATGTAAGCTGAAATATTCATTTGATGGCAAATTTATAACTTTCTGATGACTTTTTCGGTCATTTGTTTTTGTAAGAAAGAGAAAATATCGGTTTATTAATATTGCATTTTTTCATATTCCGTAATCATAAACCTCTTATTTTCTTTATTTTTTTATATATTTTCATGAAAAAACATCTTATATATTCTAAATTAAAAGCAGTTCGGTTAATTTCATCCTTTTTAGGTATTTCACAATTTTTAACTCTGTTTTTAAATAATACTTAAAAACAAAAGACTGCCGAAGCAGCCCTTAAAAATTAATCTAACATTTTACTTTATATAGAGGTAAAATATTCATAATGAATGTTACTGGATTTTCCAGCTGATCCCAAACATAAAGTTGGTCCCTGCCTGAGAAAAATAATACGGGTCGCCATCATAAACCGCTCCATTGTTCACATATTTTTTATTGAAAAGGTTATTCACCAGTAATTTCAAAGCGATATCATTGTTTTTAATTTTAAACTGGTACTGGGCATTGAAATCAGTCAGGAAATAATCCTTTAGCTGTAAATTGGTGCTTTCTGTATTGTCCAGATACTGTTTACCGACATATTGGTTCATTAAAGCAAACTGAAAATTTTTGTTTGGATTGAATTTCAATCCCAGATTGGCAATTACATCCGGTGAAAAAGAAATCTGGGTGTTTCCTAAATCCGTAACCACTGTTTCATCTTCAATCTTGAAATCTAAATTCCTGTTCTGGCTAAGACTTACATTTCCTGAAAACTCCCACTGTTTTGATAATTTTGCCAGTGCTCCTATTTCAATTCCTCTTCTGTAGCTTTCCCCCGAATTTGTACGGATAAAAGCACCCACATTATTAAGTTCACCATTCAGTACCAACTGATTTACATAATACATATAGTATAAGTTCGCAGTGAATGAAACAATTCCGAACTGTTTTTCAATTCCGGCTTCAAAATCATGCAGTCTTTCCGCTTTTACATCAGGATCTGCCATTAAATCATCCCGGTTGGGCTCGCGCTGTGCGTGCGCATACGATAAGAAAACTTTTCCGTTTCCGATCCTGTAGTTCACTCCGGCTTTCGGATTAAAAAACAACCAGTTTTTATTCATATTTCCGCCTTCGCCATCCCCTTCCTGAAGAATTCTGGTATCATAATCGATATGCCTCAGCTGAAGATCTCCGAAGAATTCGAAATCATTGACTTTAATTAAAGCTTTGGCAAATCCGGCAACTTCATTTTTCACGGAACGGTTTCTGTAATATTCATATTCATCAACCTGAGGAAGAAACACGCCGGTCACATTTCCGAAATGCCTGCCGTAATACTGATTGGCGACGGCCCCAAAGTTTAAATCAAGATTTTCAAATTTCCCGTATAAAGTGGAAACAATTCCGTAAAAATCATTATTAAGCCATTTTTTTCTTATAAAATCAGAATTCTCCTCGTTATTAATATCCGGTAGATTATATCTTGAAAAAGGATCTCCCTGCTTATAATTTTCGTAATAACCTTTGCCTTTTGTATAGTGCAGTGTCGTTTCTAAATTCCAGCGGTCATTGAACTTCTGTTCCCACAGCAACTGGTAATGATTTTGTCTGTAGTTATCTGTTTCATTATCATAGAAACTTGAAATATTTCCCGCTTCATCATAAATAGCACCTGAATAATTGAATGTAGGATCCGTCTCCCATGTATTTCTGTCAATTCCGTTCCACGCCTGGTATGTTTTTTCTTTACCCCCAAAAGCCATTAAGCGGATTTTAGTATTGCCTTCTTCAAAAAGCGCGGTAAAGTTATACGAGTTTAGCCTAGATGAAGCCCTGTCGACATATCCGTCGGAATTTATATGCGTATACCGTCCCATCACCGAGAGTCTGTTTCCCCAGAATTTTCCGGAACCCACTTCTGCGGAATACTTATATGTATTGAAGGAGCCGTAACTGTCATCTGTTTTCACATAGAATTTTTCATCAGGTTCCTTAGAAATTACATTGATACTTGCTCCGAATGCAGAAACTCCGTTATTGGAAGTTCCGACTCCTCTCTGAATAACAATCTGAGACGCCGAACTTGTGAGATCCGGTACGTTGACAAAAAATGTTCCCTGGCTTTCTGAATCATTAAACGGTACGCCATTCATCATGACGTTAATGCCTCTACCGGCAACCCCACGAATTCTAAAACCGGTATATCCCACTCCATTTCCTGCATCAGAGGTAGAAATAACAGAGGTTTGATTTTTTAAAAGAATCGGTAAATCCTGGCCAAGATTCCGGCTGTCGAGATCCTTCTGAACATTAATGATTTCTTTTGCGACAGGAAGTCTTTTTGTAAAGCTGACTGCTTCAATTTCCCGTATTTTCAGGGAATCCGTGTTTTGTGCCTGTATAAAAGCAAAAGAGCCCACGGTAAGCCCTAAAAAAATAAATCCTTTCATTCTCTAAATTTTAAAATTTAATGAATAAAAGGGGCGGATTAAATAATGTATCTGTTAAACTTAACAATCTGACCTGCTACCTGGCATATAGTCGATTGTTCAACGGTACATTTTAAATTCCCTAAACAGCATTATCCGTTCCAGGTTCATTGGGTATAATCTCAGCTTTTTACAGCACCCCTTTATTTCAGCCGCGAAATTACAAAAAATATACGAGATATAGATTTTAACTTCCGTATCAGATTTTTTTGATATTTAAAATTAAGCTGCTTTTAAGCTTCCGGCATTAATAGGCTTTATTGTCAGCATCAATATAATAATAATGTATTCCGTCTTTTGAAACTTCAAACATCTTACCCAGCTTCCAGCTGAAATTGCGTTTGATATCTTCGTATTCAAAAGGCACGATAATTCTGTTGTTAACGTCAATAATTCCGAATTTGTCATTATGCAAAGCAATAATCATCGGATCTGTCAAATCATCGCCCTCCAGAATATGCAGATACTGGTACTGCGGATAAATCTGATAGTCTTTGTAATCTGCCGCATTCTTAAACCTTGCATCTTCAATAATTCCGTAGAAACCGTTTAAGACATATGCATGAAACAGCTGCTGTTTAAACTCACTTTTACATTTCGCAAGATCCGAATCTTTATACTGATATACTCTCTTTCCGGACTTATCGATCCTGTATGAAATCTTTTCTTTTTCAACGGTAGCATAGTCTTCGGTGCCGAATTTCCGGGCTTTTTCATTTGGAGAATTCAAAAGATTGCAGTCTTCAGCAAAAAATACGGCAATATGATAATCCGGCTGAATAATAAATTTCCCTTTTTGATTGATGTATCCGAAATTTCCGTTTTTCTTTTTTGGAATTAAAACAGGAATGTCTTCATTTAATAGTACCAGATCAGGATTGGGCTTTGTCTGAACCGTTTTTTTCACCTGGCTTTTCTGCACACTTTTCACGGGAAGCTTTTTCACAGATCGGGTCTGGGAAAAAACGAAAACCGAAATAAATACCCCGAAAAAATTAACTAAATTCTTCATAATCATCATTTGTCTGCAAAAATAGGGCTAAAAATAGAAATTATAAAATTCATATTTATAAAGAATCTAAATAATTTCATCTTTAAAAAATATTTAAAATCCGTAAATTTGGGAACATTTTAAGTGTCAGATAATTTAAAACGTTTTGGAGATATGATTTTTGATCATTACAGTATCAAAAAAAGTGTAAAACTTACCCTTTAAGAGTTTGTAAAAAATTACAGGTAGGCTATCCACACTTCCAAAAAATTATATACATAACCTTTAACGCGAACATTTATCTTATATTTCAAATGAAGTAGATGTTGTTATGACTGCTTTTTGTGCGAAAGGATCTAAATACTTTATATAGTTCGCGCACTTTACAAAAGAAGTATAACAGTGTGTGAATCTACTCTTAAATTGAAAAGACTTCTATCATTATGAATATTTATCAGGATTACATCCAAGAAATTGAAGAAAGAAAAAGCCAAGGGCTTCATCCAAAGCCGATTGACGGTGCAGAATTATTAAGTGAAATCATTGCACAGATTAAAGATACAGCTAATAAACACAGGGCTGACTCTCTGAAATTTTTTATTTATAACACTTTACCGGGAACAACAAGTGCCGCAGGCGTAAAAGCTAAGTTTTTGAAAGAAATTATTCTTGGAGAATCCGTAGTAGAAGAAATAACTCCTGTTTTTGCCTTCGAATTATTATCTCACATGAAAGGTGGTAAATCAATAGAGGTGTTACTGGATTTGGCTTTAGGTAACGATGAAGACATTGCCCGTCAGGCTGCTGAAGTGCTTAAAACTCAGGTTTTCCTTTATGAAGCAGACACGGACCGCCTGAAGAGCGCCTTCAACAGTGGCCATGCCATTGCAAAAGAAATTCTTGAAAGCTACGCAAAAGCTGAATTCTTTACTAAACTGCCTGAAGTTGCTGAAGAAATTAAGGTCGTAACATTTATCGCAGGTGAAGGTGACATTTCCACAGACTTACTTTCTCCGGGTAACCAGGCGCATTCAAGATCAGACCGTGAGCTGCACGGGAAATGTATGATCACTCCCGAGGCGCAGGAAGAAATCCGGGCTTTGCAGATACAGCATCCTGATGCAAGTATTATGCTTATCGCTGAAAAAGGAACCATGGGTGTAGGATCATCCCGTATGTCGGGAGTAAACAATGTAGCTTTATGGACCGGTAAACAGGCGAGCCCTTATATTCCATTTGTAAATATCGCTCCGATTGTCGGGGGTACCAATGGTATTTCTCCGATTTTCCTTACTACGGTAGATGTAACAGGAGGTATCGGGATCGACCTTCAGAACTGGGTGAAAAAAGTGGACGAAAACGGAAACCCTGTTCGTAACGAGAATGGTGACATCGTTTTAGAAGAAGCTTATTCAGTAGCAACAGGAACAGTTTTAACAATCAATACCAAAGAAAAGAAATTATATAACGGGGACAAAGAGCTGAAAGATATTTCAAAATCATTCACTCCTCAAAAATTAGAGTTCATCAAGGCCGGTGGCTCTTATGCCATTGTATTTGGTAAAAAATTGCAGACTTTTGCTGCAAGAGCGTTAGGAATTGAAACGCCTCTTGTCTTTGCACCTTCCAAAGAAATCTCTATCGAAGGACAGGGTCTTACTGCCGTTGAAAAAATCTTCAACAGAAATGCTGTGGGCATTACGGAAGGTAAATTATTACACGCCGGTTCTGACGTCCGTGTAGAAGTGAACATTGTCGGTTCTCAGGATACGACAGGTTTGATGACGGCTCAGGAACTGGAATCAATGGCAGCAACTGTGATCTCTCCGATCGTAGACGGTGCCTACCAGTCAGGATGTCATACGGCTTCAGTATGGGATAAAAAAGCGCAGACGAATATTCCTAAATTGATGAAATTTATGAATGATTTCGGAGTAATCACAGCGCGTGATCCTAAAGGTGAATACCATGCAATGACAGATGTTATTCATAAAGTTCTTAATGACATTACGATCGACGAGTGGGCCATCATTATAGGTGGTGACTCTCACACAAGAATGTCTAAAGGAGTTGCTTTCGGAGCTGACTCAGGAACGGTAGCCCTTGCATTGGCAACAGGAGAAGCATCAATGCCTATCCCAGAATCGGTAAAAGTGACATTTAAAGGAGATATGAAAGAGCATATGGATTTCCGTGATGTCGTTCATGCTACGCAGGCGCAGATGCTGAAGCAATGTGACGGTGAAAATGTATTCCAGGGCAGAATCATTGAGGTTCACATCGGGACACTACCTGCTGACCAGGCCTTTACATTCACAGACTGGACGGCAGAAATGAAAGCCAAAGCTTCTATCTGTATTTCTGAGGATGATACTTTGATCGAATCACTGGAAATTGCCAAGAGCAGAATCCAGATCATGATCGATAAAGGAATGGATAATCATAATCACGTTCTTCAAGGTCTCATTAATAAAGCCAATAAGAGAATCGAGGAAATAAAAACAGGTGATAAACCGGCGCTTACTCCAGATGCAAATGCCAAATATTACGCAGAAGTAGTTGTAGATCTTGATCTCATCGTTGAACCCATGATTGCTGATCCGGATGTAAACAATGATGATGTTTCTAAAAGATATACCCACGACACCATCAGGGATCTTACGTACTACGGAGGCGGAAAAAAGGTTGATCTTGGATTTGTAGGATCTTGTATGGTTCACAAAGGAGATTTGAAAATCGTTTCTCAAATGCTTAGAAATATTGAAAAGCAAAAAGGTAAAGTAGAATTTCAGGCTCCATTGGTAGTGGCTGCTCCTACGTATAACATCATTGACGAATTAAAAGCTGAGGGTGACTGGGAATTCCTGGAAAAATATTCAGGTTTCGAATTTAACGATAATGCTCCTAAAGGGGAAGCGCGCACCCAATACGAAAACATGATGTATCTTGAGCGTCCGGGTTGCAACCTTTGTATGGGTAACCAGGAAAAAGCCGAGAAAGGAGATACTGTTCTGGCGACGTCTACCCGTCTTTTCCAGGGAAGAGTGGTTGAAGATTCTGAACGCAAAAAAGGAGAATCTTTATTAGCTTCCACTCCGGTGGTCGTACTTTCTGCGATCATGGGCAGAATTCCCAATATCGATGAATATAAAACAGCTGTAGAAGGTATCGATCTTACATCTTTTGTACCTTCAATCAAAGAATTGGTAACCGTAGGTCATTAATCGAATAAAAAATAAGTCGAAAGACATTTCTAAGTTATATAAGAAAGATTTTAGTCCGTTGGATTAGAATCTTTCTTTTTTTATTTAGAATCTTTCCATTTAAGACCAGTGAAAATTATTTTAACGTATGTCAATGATTCAAAATTTATTTTTTCCTTAACTTGATAGGTATTAAAAATAGTACTGATTCATCTTATTTATCCTAATTTACAAGGCTAGGAATAGATTTTGATGAAATGGTATGGATAGAATTTTCCTGACTTATTTAACATGATTCGGGAAAATATATTATAAAAGCAAAAAATTAAAACAGATATGACTTTCGACATTGACATGATCAAAAAAGTGTACGAGCGTTACCCAGAAAGAATTGCTGCGGCAAGACAAATCGTGGGGAAACCTCTTACTCTTTCAGAAAAAATCCTTTATACTCACCTTTGGGAAGGAAATGCTACACAGGCCTATGAAAGAGGAAACTCTTATGTGGACTTTGCACCAGACAGGGTTGCCATGCAGGATGCAACGGCACAGATGGCCCTGCTACAATTTATGCAGGCTGGAAAAGCTAAAGTAGCGGTTCCTTCAACGGCCCATGCCGATCACCTGATCCAGGCCAGAATTGGTGCAAAATCTGATTTACAGGAAGGTATCAATAAAAACTCGGAGGTGTTCAACTTCCTGAGCTCAGTTTGTGATAAATATGGAATCGGTTTCTGGAAGCCCGGAGCCGGAATTATTCACCAGGTTGTATTGGAAAACTATGCCTTCCCTGGAGGAATGATGATCGGTACAGACTCACATACAGTAAATGCAGGAGGCCTGGGAATGGTAGCCATTGGAGTAGGTGGAGCTGATGCAGTAGATGTAATGGCAGGAATGGCATGGGAGCTTAAAATGCCAAAACTGATCGGCGTAAAATTAACCGGAAAAATGTCCGGATGGACTTCTGCTAAAGACGTTATCTTAAAGGTTGCAGGAATTCTTACCGTAAAAGGGGGAACGGGATGCATCGTAGAATATTTCGGTGAAGGGGCAGAGTCTCTTTCAGCGACAGGAAAAGGGACCATCTGTAATATGGGTGCCGAAGTCGGAGCTACGACTTCTACATTCGGGTATGATGATTCCATGAGAAGATATCTTGCTTCTACCGGAAGACAGGATGTCGTGGATGCAGCAGACGTAATTGCTGAACATCTGACAGGTGATCCTGAAGTATATGCAAATCCTGAACAATATTTTGACCAAGTTATTGAAATCAATCTTTCTGAATTGGCTCCCCATCTGAACGGACCTTTCACTCCGGATCTCGCGACCCCTGTTTCTGAATTCAGGGCTAAAGCTGAGGCCAACGGATGGCCTATCGAGGTAGAATGGGCATTGATCGGTTCTTGTACCAATTCGTCGTACGAAGATTTATCAAGAGCAGCTTCCATCGTTGAAGATGCAGTAGCAAAAGGGGTTAAACCTAAGGCTATTTTAGGAATCAACCCGGGTTCTGAGCAGGTAAAATTCACAGCGGAAAGAGATGGCTTTTTAGATTCTTTCAGAAAATTTGAGAATGCAAGAATCTTTACCAATGCCTGTGGCCCCTGTATCGGACAATGGGACAGAGAGGGCGCTGAGAAAGGTGAAAAGAACTCGATTATTCACTCTTTCAACAGAAACTTTGCGAAAAGGGCAGACGGAAACCCAAATACCCATGCATTCGTAGCATCACCGGAGATGGTGGCTGCCATCGCGATCTCGGGAAGACTGGACTTTAATCCGGTTACCGATACTTTAACGAATGAATCCGGCGAACAGATACGTTTAAATGAGCCTCAAGGTTTTGAACTTCCTTCAAGAGGTTTTGCCGTAGATGATAACGGATACCAGGCTCCTTCTGCAGACGGATCGGGAGTCATTGTCGACGTAAGCCCGACTTCCGACAGACTTCAGTTACTGGAAGAGTTTCCTGCCTGGGATGGTAAAAACATTACCGGAGCCAGACTTTTGATCAAGGCTTTCGGAAAATGTACGACCGACCATATTTCCATGGCCGGACCATGGCTGAAGTACAGAGGTCACCTGGATAACATTTCCAATAATATGTTGATCGGAGCAGTAAATGCTTTCAATATGGAAACCAACAAGGTGAAAAATGTACTGACTGCAGAATACGGCGAAGTACCTGCTGTACAGAGAGCTTATAAAGCCGCCGGGGTTCCTTCTATCGTTGTGGGTGACCAGAACTATGGGGAAGGTTCTTCAAGAGAGCATGCTGCCATGGAGCCAAGACATCTTGGGGTAAAAGCTGTTCTCGTAAAATCATTTGCAAGAATTCACGAAACCAACCTTAAAAAACAAGGGATGTTAGGTTTAACTTTTGCCAATGAAGCTGACTATGATAAAATTCTGGAAGATGATGTGATCAACTTCCTGGATCTCGAGCAGTTTGCGCCGGGAAAACAACTGACTTTAGAATTCATTCATTCTGATGGGACTAAAGATATCATTATGGCCAACCATACTTACAATGCTCAGCAGATTGATTGGTTTAAAGCAGGTTCTGCTTTGAATCTGATTAAACTGCAGGAAAATTAACATTAAATTATCAGCATCATATAAGGCGGCTTCAGCAGAAGTCGCCTTTTATTTTATACTGTCCGTCCAAGTAAGTTGAAAAATACTGAGAATATATTTCTTATGTGACAGAAAGAGCATACTCATGAGTTGAAGAACGTATTTTACATCATCGTCAGAACATGAATTTACAGAATTGTCCCCGCTGAAATAATGGAATACAATTTTTCTGTAACAAATAGGTAATTTCTACGTCTAACCAGATAGTAGTAAAAATATTATGAAAAAAACCATATTCGCTTTATCTTTTATAGGATCCGTGCTGACGTATGCGCAGCAAAAAAATGAGGTAAAGGAAAAGCAAATAGAAGGCGTGACCATTACTAAAACTAAAAAAGCCGTTGAACAAAAAGCTGACCGTACTGTTTTTGATTTTTCTGAACAGCCACACCTTAGCAACGGCAGTGTTCTGGAAGGAATTAAAAAGCTTCCGGGGCTGGTTTCTACAGACATCGCCGGAATGATGTATCAGGGAAAGATTCTTGATGTCTATCTCAACGGAAGACCGTTGAATATCACGTCCAACGAATTAAATTCCTTTCTTGAAGGGATGCCTGCCAATTCAGTAGAAAGAATTGAGGTCATCACACAGCCCGGAGCGGAGTTTCCTGCCACCTCGGGAGGTGCTATTATGAATATCATTACAAATAAAAACGCCAATAAATATTTAACAGCCACCTACTCCGGGAACTACTCTTTCACGAATTACGATAAATTCAGAAGCAGAACGACCAACTCCATTAATTTAAATGCACGAAATAAAATCTTCGGATGGCAGCTGAATGTAGGCCAGAATTATCGTGAGAGTATGTTGAACGGGCAACAGGATGAGCTGCTGACGAGTAACACTGACAGAATCGCACGAGGGTACTTCGCCAAGTCAGGTCTGACTTTTGATCTTGGACAGGACCGATTACTGATCAATTACGATATTTATCACAATAATAATGACAATTACACTTTAAGTAGCGGTCATGGAGATCTTCCCTATCAAAATAACCCGAAAGACCTCAGGGAAGCATTCTTTGATGCATCGGATGCTGCCCGCACCGATAATCTGCGACAGGAAGCCGTGGCAACGTATCAGAAAAGATTTGCAGATAAATCTCAAAAATTAGATTTCCAGTTCGGTTATACCCGTTCGGACAGCAAGTTTGCCCAGGATAATTTTTTCCAGAAAGGATTCTATGTGCAGAATACTGAAAGTTTTAATTATCCGGGACGAGATAATATTCTGAACAATGAATCAAGAATGAATATCGCCAACTTCAAAATCGATTATTCTCAACCGATCAAGCTTCTGGACGGCGGAAAAGTAAGCTTTGGAGGATTATATGAACGGCAGGATTATGATACAGAAAGTTTCGGAATCAAGAACCTCGATTACCAGAGACAAACGGCATCTACCTACCTGGAATTTCAGGCTAAACTGAAAAATTTTGATTTTATTTTAGGTTCCAGAGCTGAAAATTATGATATTTCGGGAATTACAAGATATTTTGACAAGAATGGAAATCTGGTGCAGGCTGATTTGATCCCTTTTAATAAGTTTAAGCTGTTTCCCAACGCAAGTGTACAATATAACCTGATGAAACAGGTATTTGTCGCGGCAAATTATAACAAAAAGATCAGCTTACCGAGTATTTCTGCTCTAAACCCTAATAACGTTACCTTTTCCGGCCCCAGCACAGAAGTATCCGGAAATCCGAATCTGCAGCCTACGATTTTTGACAATTACGAACTGAAGATTTCGGCCTTTGATTATGCATTTATCGGATACAGCGTAAGTTCCGCGAGCAATCAGGTCGCGCAGATTATCAGAAAAGACGGCAGGAAACTGTTTAATGAACAGGTGAATATTTCAAACATGAGAATTCACAATTTCAACGTCGGACTCCCGATTCCTTTTATGATCTTTAGTAAACCGCTGAGTGAAATTATGAAGTTTGATTTTAATCCGGATAAGATTAATTTTATGTATCTGTATGCTGGCTATCAAAAACATGATATCGATAACCTGAACAATAAAGGCTTCTGGATCTTTAATATTATGACTCAGGTGATTTTACCGAAAGACATTAAATTAACGGCCAACTACAGCTATCTTACGCCTAAAGCAGGATATTTTTACTTTACTGCGGAAAAACCGTTCAACAATTCATTTGATCTTACTTTAACAAAGAAATTCATGGACAACCGTTTAACCGTTTCTGTGTTTGCTAATGATATTTTTAACGGACAGGTGATGCAGGTACGCTCTAATCCGCCTTCCGGAACTCCGGTTACGATTAGCAGCAAGTATGATACAAGAAACTTCGGACTGTCGGTAAATTATAAAATTCCTACGAGAAATAAGCTGGCAAAAGAGGATGCCAATATTCTGAATCAGACGAAGAAGGAAGAGACCAGCGGAGTAATGCAGCAGGCACAATAATTAAATTATGATAAACTGAAGAACAGAACCGGAACGATCTGCCGGGCCTGTTCTTCTTTTCTTAAAAATGCTGTAATTAAAAATCAATGGTCTGAAATCTCCAGGTTAGGATATCAATTAATGTCAGTTGATTAACTGGTACCGGCAGACCCGTTATATGATTCAGCGCCAGATGAGCCATCATGCTTCCTACCATTCCGGGTAAGGCTCCCAGGACTCCTAAACTGTCACAGTCCGGCAGATCGCCTTCAAAAGGAGGCTCCGGGAAAATATCCCGTAAATTTCTGCTTCCTTTATGATTAAAAATAGCTACCTGCCCCGAAAAACCGAGAATACTTCCATAAACTAAAGGTTTTTCCAGTTTCACACAGGTATCATTAACCAAATATCTGGTCGGAAAATTATCGGAACCGTCAATAATCAGATCAAATGGAGAGAGGATTTCTTCAACATTTTTCTGATTAATTTTTTGCTCAATTCCCACAAAATTAATCTGGTGATTAAGATGGCTTACAAATTTTTCTGCACTTTTCACTTTTGATGTTCCTACCGAACTTTCATTATGAATAACCTGCCTGTTTAAATTGTGAAGCTCAACCTCATCAAAATCTGCAACACCCAGAGTTCCTACTCCAGCCGCAGCCAAATATTGGATTACAGGGCTTCCCAATCCGCCCGCTCCGACCACCAGAACTTTGGAATTCATGATTTTCCGTTGACCATCCAAACCGATTTCTTCTATAAAAATCTGTCGGCTGTATCTTGCATAAATGTCTTGGCCTTTCATTTATTTTTTTACCTGAATGATTGAATTTCAAAAATTTATCTTTCATTACTACAAATGTCTTTCGTCATCCAATGAAAAATGTACTGAGAACATTCATTGAACTTCTCAATACGCTTTTCAGCAATTTACTCGAAAAGACCTCTGTGATACTTCTTAAACAGTAATCAACATTTCAATTTAAATTCCGCTGTAGACTGCGTCCCAATCTTTCATTACAGGATCATAACCGGATTTTTTAATCACTTCTTTCATTTCATCCATACTTCTTTCGTCGCTGGTTTCAAATTGTTCCAAAGATTCTCTGTCAACTGCGTATCCCCCTGGATTGGTCTTTGAGGCAGCACTCATTGTGGTTGCGCCCAGCGAAATGATATTGTTCCTGAATTTTTCATTTTCCCGGGTTGAAATAGAAATTTCCAGATCTTCATTCCAGATTCTGTAGGCACAGATCAGTTGCAGTAAATCTCTGTCTGACATGATAAAATTCGGTTCCATCATTCCTTCTGCCGGTCGGAGTCTCGGAAAGGAAACCGAATATTTGCTTTTCCAGTATTGCTTTTGGAGGTAGTCGATGTGTAGCGCGTTAAAAAAACTGTCTACTCTCCAATCCTCCAATCCTAGCAAAACCCCGAGACCCATCTTATGAATTCCTGCTTTCCCTATTCTATCGGGAGTTTCCAGACGAAAATTAAAATTTGATTTCTTTCCTTTCGGATGATATTCTTTATATACTTCCTGATGATAGGTTTCCTGATACACCAGGACTGCGTTTACGCCCGCCTCATGAAGCTGCAGATACTCTCCTTCTGAAAGAGGCTGAACTTCAATTGAAATATTGGCAAAATGCGGCTTCAGCAAACGGATTGCTTTCAAAAAATACTCTATCCCTACGGTCTTATTTGCCTCCCCACTCACCAGTAAAACATGATTCACACCCATGGATTTTAAAACAGTCGCCTCTATCATCAGTTCCGTGTCGGAAAGCGTTTTTCTTTTAATGGAATTATCTAAACTGAAGCCACAGTACGTACAGATATTCTGACATTCGTTACTCAGATACAGCGGTGCATACAACTGAATGATTTTCCCAAAACGTTTTCGGGTGATCTGCTGAGTCATCCGGGCCATGACTTCCAACTTATCAGCCGCTGCCGGCGATAGAAAATTCAGAAAATCATCTGTTGTTTTATTTTTTTTCTGAAGACTTTTTTCCACCTCGGACAAAGTCACTTTTTCAAGTTTTGCCCAGACTTCATCCCATTGATACTGTTCAAAAAAATTTTTAAAAGTTTTCATAGCTTGCTGTTTTTAACTTGTGATTCATCATCTGTAATGAGCAGATCCCATTTATTCTATTTCTGTCATTTAAAGATTCGTTTCTATCGATATCAATTCATTTAATCAAACAAAAAGGAAGTCAGCGGGCTCGATGCCTCCGCGTGCTGCCCGATTGCGCCCAATCCCGATTCGAATGCCCTTCGTCCTGCTATTACGCCCTCTTTAAAAGCCAGTGCCATATTCACAGGATTTCCAGCAACAGCAATCGCAGTATTCACCAATACGGCATCGGCACCCATTTCCATAGCTTTCGCCGCATCAGAAGGCGCTCCGATACCCGCGTCCACGACCACGGGTACATTACTCTGGCTGATGATGATCTCTAAAAAATCCAGTGTTCTTAATCCTTTGTTTGTTCCAATGGGAGCACCTAAAGGCATCACTACTGCCGTACCGGCATCTTCCAGCCTTTTGCACAGGACAGGGTCCGCATGAATGTAAGGCATTACAATAAATCCTAATTTTGCCAGCTCTTCCGTCGCATATAAAGTTTCAATGGGATCAGGCAGCAAATACTTCGGATCAGGATGAATTTCAAGCTTCACCCAGTTGGTTTCCAGTGCTTCTCTTGCCAATTGTGCTGCCAAAACTGCTTCCTTGGCTGTTCTTGCTCCTGAAGTATTGGGTAAAAGATGCGACTGTGTGGGTTTTAAAGCACTCAGTAAGTCATCTTCTGAGGATTGAGAATCGATTCTTTTCAAAGCCATGGTTACCATTTCACTGCCTGAAGCGATAATAGAGTCAGTCATTTCGGATAGATTTCCGAATTTGCCCGTCCCTAAAAAGAGTCTTGACTCAAATGTTCTGTCTGCTATAATTAAGGGTTTATTTTTCATTGCATTGCTGTTTTAAATTCATTAATAATAAAAGGCTGTCCGGTAATCTGTCCAGAAACTGCCACTCCGTAGATTCCGATTTGCCGTAACTGTTCAATATCATTGAGAACCACTCCACCGATGGCGAATATTTTCGGAATTTCTAATGATTTCTCTTTTAGACCCTGAATGATATTTCTGTATCCTTCAAAGCCTAAAATCGGGCTCAGCTGTATTTTGGTTGAGGTAAATCTCAAAGGTCCGAGACCAATATAATCACAGGGTTCCTGCATTCTCTGAAGAACATCTGAAATCGTATTTGCCGTTCCTCCAATGATTTTATTCCTGCCTAAAAGATGTCTTGCAGTTTCTACCGAAGTATCTTTCAATCCTAAATGAACGCCGTCTGCATCCACCTCTTTGGAAATCTGAACATGGTCGTTGATCATGCAGATCGCCTGATGGTCTGAGCACAGTTTCCTTGAAATTTCACAAAGCCGGATCAATTCATTCTCCGGAGCATTTTTCCATCGGACCTGTACCCATTGTATACCATGATCAAGAGCTTTACGAATATTCAGCTCCTGCTCTTCTCTGGTAATTCCCTGAGAGATATATTGTAATTTTTCCATTTTTATTTTTTTAACGCAAAGAGCGCAAAGATTTTCTGACTACTAAATGTTTTAAGTTCGCACAGGCGTTTCACGTAACAAAGACCGCAAAACTTAAATCATAACTCTTTAGGAATGAAATCCTAATAAACCAGGATTACTTGTTAAAAATTTTTCGATGTATAATTTTCCGTTTCGACAGGCATTTTCCAGGCTTTGTCCTTTTGCCAGATAACTTGCAATGGCAGAAGAAAGGACGCAACCCGAACCATGTTTCGGATAATAAACAGATTTTTCATTACTAGGTTGAATTGAAACTTCTTTTCCATTCGCGAATAAAATATCTGTTCCCAACTGATCTTCACGGTGGCCTCCTTTAACTAATACAGAACAGAGAGGTTCTGATTTTTCAAAAAGCCCGTTTTCTTTTAAAATGGTATATTCATTATAATTCGGCGTGATCAGATCTATTTTCTCCAAAACATTTTTTAGTTCTGAAACTGTATTCAGATCAAAAAATGAAAATGCTGATGTACTTTTCAAAACGGGATCCCAGACAATTTTCACAGCCGGATTAATGGATCTGATCCTTTCTATAATCTGACCTAAAAATTCCGTGTCTTTAACAACCCCGATTTTGACTGCTTCTACTTTATAATTTTTCATTAAAACATCGGTTGCAGATAAAATGTCTGCTAAAGGCTGCCAATTAAGACTCAGACATTGTGATTCCGTCTGTAATGTCATGGCGGTACAGATACCCAGTCCCTGAACCTGCAATTGTTCCATGGTTTTAATGTCTGCCAATAGGCCGGCACCACCACTTGGGTCATACCCGGCAATGTTCAGTACAAAAGGACGTTCTGTCTGCATTTTTTAAAAACGTTTAAGGGATTTCCACTCTTCCAGATTGCTCCCAGCAAAGCCACCCCATCTGCACCGTTTTCGAAAGCTTCACTGATATTATTTTCATGTATCCCCCCTAAAGCAATTAATTTCACATGGGGGTTATCACGTTTTTTAATCTCATTTAAAACAGTCGAATTCTTACCATATCCTTTTTTAGAAATACTTGGAAAAGCCGGACTGAAAAAAGCATACTCCCAATCTTTTTCCAAATCATTGAATGCAGCAATATCGTGAACGGAAGTTGTAATTATTTTATCCGTAAAAGAGGTGTACAACCCATTTTTCCGGTCAGTTTCTCTAAAATGAAATCGCGAAAGGTCAAAATTCTCCGCCACTTCATAATGATTATGCAGAATCAGCTGATCATGATATTTCTGATCGATCCGCTGAATAAAATCCGTCATTTCATCCTGAGTAATGTAAGGTTTTCTGACATGCAGAAAATCCAATCCTGCATAAAACAATGCATTGATGTTCTCAGTTTCATTTTTAAAAGATTCTTCAGCCGTGATAATTATGATCATATATAAATTTCTTTCCCTTTTTCGATAAACTCCTGTGATTTATCAAACATGCCTTTTTCTGCTGATTCACGGATTTCCTGTGTAATCTTCATCGAACAGAATTTCGGTCCGCACATCGAACAGAAATGAGCGATCTTTGCTCCATCTGCCGGAAGAGTCTCATCATGGTAGGATCTTGCCGTATCCGGATCCAGGGATAAATTGAACTGGTCCTCCCAACGGAATTCAAATCTGGCTTTGCTCAGAGCATTGTCTCTGTACTGCGATCCCGGATGGCCCTTCGCCAGATCTGCAGCATGAGCGGCCAACTTATATGTGATTACACCCACTTTTACGTCTTCTTTATTCGGAAGTCCCAAATGTTCTTTCGGAGTCACATAACACAGCATCGCACATCCGAACCAGCCAATCATCGCTGCACCGATTCCTGACGTGATATGATCGTAACCAGGGGCAATATCTGTCGTCAAAGGACCTAATGTGTAAAACGGTGCTTCATCACATACTTCTAATTGCTTCTCCATATTTTCTTTAATCATATGCATCGGAACGTGACCCGGACCTTCAATCATCACCTGAACATTATGTTTCCAGGCGATTTTTGTCAGCTCCCCTAATGTTTCCAGTTCTGCAAACTGTGCTTCATCATTCGCATCGGCAATAGAACCGGGACGAAGACCGTCTCCTAAAGAAAAAGCAACGTCATATTTCTTCATGATTTCACATATTTCTTCGAAATGAGTGTACAAAAAGTTTTCTTTGTGATGAAACAGGCACCATTTTGCCATAATAGAACCACCTCTGGAAACGATTCCCGTCACACGTTTGGCGGTCAGGTGAATATATCTCAGTAAAACACCGGCATGGATCGTGAAGTAAGAAACGCCCTGTTCTGCCTGTTCTATCAACGTATCTTTAAAAATTTCCCAGGTCAGATCTTCAGCCACACCCTTTACTTTTTCCAATGCCTGGTAAATCGGCACGGTACCGATCGGAACCGGACTGTTTCTTATAATCCATTCTCTGGTTTCGTGGATATTTTTTCCGGTGGATAAATCCATAATGGTATCCGCTCCCCATCGGCAGGCCCAAACCGCTTTTTCCACTTCTTCTTCAATGCTTGACGACACAGCACTGTTCCCGATGTTAGCATTAATTTTAACTAAAAAATTTCTCCCGATAATCATCGGTTCACTTTCAGGATGATTGATGTTGTTTGGAATAATGGCTCTTCCGGCTGCGATTTCATCTCTTACAAACTCCGGTGTGATCTTGCTTTTGGGAGTTCTGGCTCCGAAATTATTTCCCTGATGCTGAAAAGCCATCTCCTTTGAAACAGAGTCCAGCTGCTCGATCCGTTGATTTTCCCTGATCGCAATATATTCCATTTCCGGAGTGATGATTCCTTTCCTTGCGTAGTATAGCTGGGTGACCTCATGCCCTTCGCGCGCAACTTTCGGTTTGTGATTGTAAGAAAAGCGAAGCTCCTCTAATTTGGAATCAGCTAAACGGGCTTTGCCGTATTCTGAAGTAATTCCATCAAGAATTTCTACGTCATGCCGGTCTAAAATCCATTGCTCACGGATTCTTGGAAGTCCTTTCTCAATATTTATTTCTGAGTTTTCGTCGGTATAAGGTCCTGAGGTATCGTATACGGTAACCGGGGGATTGTGTTCCAGTGTTCCGTTGGTAAGTTTCGTCGGACTTAACTGTATTTCGCGCATCGCTACGCTGATCGGGTGAATTTTCCCGTCAACATAGATTTTTTTTGAGTTCGGAAACGGCGAACGTGTGATGTTGTGAGCCATAAATGATTGGGGTTTTTATGAGAATTAACCACCTTGGGTGGCCGTAATTATTAAAATTGAATCTTTATCGTTCAGAAATGTTTCCGCCCAGAATGACTGCGGAATAATGCGGTTGTTGAGTGCTACGGCAATCCCTTTTCTCTTTTCAGGTAATTCTATAGCAATAAGGTCTTCCAGATTGACGGGAAGTACTTCAAAAGTTTTTGTCGTGTGGTTGATTGTAAGCTCCATTCCTAACATTTTTATGATGCACCTTAGGAATGGCTGTCATTGCACAATAGAATGTGCAGCAAAAGTCATCTACTTTTCCCTACGCTAGTATGATCTAGAAATCAGGTTCAAAGGGTAAAATCTCAGCCTGTTTGTTCAACAGACACCCCTAAAGTGTGGGACGAAGTTAGACATTTTTTTGAAACAGGCAAAATTTTTTGTGAAAGATGGAAGCGGGGTGATGGAGGATGGAGGTTTTATATGTTTGAAAATATTTTTTCCATTTTTACTATTTTATTTAAAATTTTCTCGCGGATTTTGCAGATATCGCAGATGTCTGTGCTTTATATTTTTGTTAAATAAATCTGGGTTTAAAGTATTTATTGGATGGCAATCATCGTGTTTTTGGGTATATTTAAATTAATGACAAATGCCCAGCCCCGATTGAAGCATTTGTTTGAGCTCATTTTATTAATTTCGGCTCGGCGGCTTCGCCGCCGAGCCGAAATTAATAAAATAGCGAGTGCGGAAAGCGGGAAATAACTCCTGAAAAATAAAAAAGGAACCGAATAATTTCAGTTTCCCTTTGCTAACTTTTACTTTAATAATTTACTCCTCACAGGCCTTCCAAATCGCATCATTTTTCGGAACCGGAGCTACAATTTCAATATTTTCTTTCGTAACAGGGTGTATAAATTCGAGTTTCCTGGCATGCAGATGTATTCCGCCATCGGGATTCGAACGCGGCGAACCGTATTTTAAGTCTCCCTTGATCGGAACACCTGTCTTTGACAACTGAGCGCGGATCTGGTGATGCCTTCCGGTTTCCAAATCGATTTCCAGCAGAAGATAATTGTCTAACGTTTTAATGACATGATAGGTCAAAATCGCTTCCTTAGCTCCTTCTGTTGCTTTTGGAAATACAATCGCTTTATTATTTTTTTCGTTTTTCTGTAAATAATGAACCAGCCTTTGGGTCTTTGGAATCATATCTTTTGCAACCACGGCCCAGTAGGTTTTTTTAACCTCTCTGTTTTTTACCATCTGAGTCAGTCGGGAAAGAGCTTTGGACGTTTTGGCGTAGATCACCAGCCCTGACGTGGGCCTGTCTATACGGTGCACTAAACCCAGAAATACATTTCCCGGCTTGGCATCTCTTTTCTTTATAAAATCCTTGATCAATTCCAACAGAGAATCATCACCGGTTTTGTCACCTTGTACAAGCTGCCCTACCTTTTTATTGATCACCAAAAGATGGTTGTCTTCATAAACAATCTGATCTTCCATGGGCTATTGGCGGAAATTTGATCTGTTAGATAGGGAGAGTATCACTCCGGCCAGTAACCCAAGCGTTTTGATTCCTGCTATTTTTGATTCGTATGGTAGAAAAGCACCGATGATACACAGTCCTGCCGCCGCATACATCGGATAAACAAACTTCTTGTTCACCAGTAATGGGGCCTGCAAAATGAAACTTACTCCTACAATGATATAAAATACTCTTCTGGAGAGAATATTATTAACTTCCGGAGAGAATATATTAAACCATCCTATGGCCAGGCATACAATAGCTAAAACTGAAATGATTCCCTGAGCGGTCTGAAGATTATGCCTCATTAATAACTTTCTTTATCATTTGGAAAATCAACGTTTTTCACATCTTTTACATATTGGGCAACAGCTCCCGTAATCTCAGTGTAAAGATCGAGATATCTTCTTAAGAATTTTGGGCTGAACCCCTGATTCATCCCTACCATATCGTGGTAAACCAGCACCTGGCCGTCACAATGAGGACCGGCTCCGATTCCGATGGTCGGGATGGAGATACTTTCTGTCACCTGTTTTGCAAGATCTGCAGGAATTTTTTCCAGAACAACGGCGAAGCATCCGAGTTCTTCTAAAACTTTAGCATCATAGATTAATTTTTCTGCTTCAGCCTCATCTTTAGCCCGTACTTTATAGGTTCCGAATTTATAAATCGACTGTGGTGTGAGTCCTAAATGTCCCATGACAGGGATCCCCGCATTAATTATTTTTTTAATAGATTTTGAAATCTCTTTTCCTCCTTCAATCTTGATAGCGTGGGCACCTCCTTCTTTCATCATTCTTACCGCTGATTCCAGTGCTTTTTCAGGATTGCTCTGATAGGTTCCGAAAGGCAAATCTGCTACCACCAATGCTCTGTCGGTTCCACGGACCACGCTTTGAGAATGGTAAATCATCTGATCTAAAGTGATAGGGAGTGTCGTTTCGAAACCGGCCATTACATTAGCTGCAGAGTCTCCGATCAGTACCGCATCAATTCCTCCGGCATCCACCATCTTTGCCGTTGTATAATCATAAGCGGTAAGCATTGTTATTTTTTCCTTGTCGAATTTCATCTTTCGCAAGGTTTCAGTCGTAACTTTTTTAATTTCAGAATGAACAGACATAAGGTATCTATTTTTAAGTTAAAAAGTCGGCTTTCGCCGACTCAATTTTTTGTATGATTTTTATAAAACTACGTGTCCCAGTTTCATTAGTTTGTCGTGGTTGAGAATTTTTATATTCCTTCCGTCCACCTCAATGAGATGATCTCCCTTGAATTCTGAGATCAGACGGATCGCACTTTCGGTAGCAGTCCCGATAATGTTGGCAATTTCTTCTCGTGTTAAAGAAATTTTGATAAATCCTTCGGGATCTACGCCCAACTTCTGCTCAAGAAGAATTAAGATCTCTGCCAATCTTTCTCTCACGGTTTTCTGAGCCAGGAAAGTAATCGTATTGGATGATTCTCCCAATTCGTAAGAAATTTTCTGAAGCATTATAAAAGACAACTTAGGATCCACTTCCAAAAGGTACATGAAAACATCTGCCGGTAAAAATGTAGCTTCAATATCTGTCATAGCTTCTGCTTTCGCCTGGAAAGTTTCCCCGCAAAGTAAAGAACGATAGCCGATGATGTCCCCTTCTTTGATAAACCTGAGGATCTGATCTTTTCCGAAAGCTCCCGATTTTGACAGCTTTGCCGCTCCTTTTTCCAATACATACACTCCTTTCGGCGTTTCTCCATCTTCAAAGATGGTATCATGCTTCTGAAAGCTCAATTTTTTTTTAGTGGTAATGTATTTCTCAAAATCAGCGCTGGAAAGTCTTTCCTTGAATGATTTATCATTAAAAACTCTTGCGAACCTCTCTTCAATTGCAATCTGTTGTTCCTGCGACATTTTATATGACATTTATCACAAAAATAGAACTTTTTAAATCGATAAACAAAAAAATTTGTTATAATTTTGTAGTTCAATAATTTATGGAGGTGAGCGAGAACTGTTTTCATTGTGGTCAAGGTATCGAAAAGGAAAGGATTTTGTTTGATGAAAAGACTTTCTGTTGCAACGGTTGCAAATCGGTTTACGAGATTCTGAATACGAATAATCTTAGTAATTTTTACGAATTGAACAAACGGGCAGGAATCCGTCCGAGCGATGAAAATTCTACGCAGTTTGATTATCTGGATACGCCCGAAATTTTTGAAAAAGTGACTGATTTCTCAGAAGGAAATACCAGCTTGGTTACTTTTAAAATCCCGGTCATTCACTGCTCTTCCTGTATCTGGTTATTGGAAAGCCTTCATACGCTGAATAAGAATATTAAATACTCCCAGGTTAACTTCACAAGAAAGACTTTACAGATCTCCTTTAGTCATAACGACCTGAAATTAAGTGAACTCGCTAATTTTTTAACCAATCTAGGATACAAGCCCGTGATCAGTCTTGAAACTGCTGATAAAAATGTAGATCATCTGGACAAATCCCTACTGATAAAATTTGCCATTGCGGCTTTTGCGTTCGGAAACGGAATGTTCCTTGCCTTTCCCGAATATGTAGGGGGTGAAGACTACTGGATGGATCACTATAAAGGGCTATTCCGAACGCTGATGTGCCTGCTGGCCATCCCTGTAGTATTCTACTCTGCATCAGATTATTATAAATCCGCATGGTATGGATTGAAGAATAAAATCGTTAATATCGATGTTCCGATCGTTTTGGGAATCATTGTTCTTTTCGGGCGCAGCGTCTATGAAATTGTAACCGATTACGGACCAGGATATTTTGATACGCTATGCGGACTCTTATTTTTCATGCTGTTGGGTAAAATTTTCCAGAAAAGAACGTATAATGCACTTTCATACGACAGGGACTATAAATCATTTTATCCGATTGCCGTTACAAAAGTGGATTTCGAAGGAAAGCAGAACAATATTTTACTGTCTGAGGTTAAAGTGGGTGACAGAATTTTGGTGAGAAACCAGGAGATTATTCCTGTAGATGCTGTTTTAATTAATGGAGAAGGAAATATTGACAACAGTTTTATCACCGGAGAGAGTGAAAGCATCAGCAAACAACCCGGAGACAAGATTTTCGCGGGTGGAAAACAGGTGGGTTCATCCCTAGAACTTGAAGTGATAAAGGACGTGGATCAAAGCTATCTGACCCAGCTTTGGAATAAGGAAGCCTTCAAAAAACATGAGACTGGTCTGGACACCTTAACCAATACCATTAGTAAGTATTTCACTTTCATTATTTTAGGTATCGCATTGATTTCAGGAATCTACTGGGCAACCGTGGATCTGGAGAAGATGTTCCAGGTCATTTCCGCGATTCTGATTATTGCGTGTCCTTGTGCTCTTGCGCTGTCCGCACCATTCACTTTCGGGCACATTATGCGGATTTTAGGCAGAAATAAATTCTACGTAAAAGATACGCTGACCATCGAAAAAATTGCGAAGTTAGATACTATCGTTTTTGACAAAACAGGAACCATTACGCACAGGAAAAAGTCCAACATCAAATATGAAGGTTCAGAGATCAGCGAATTTGACTTACTGAATATCAAAACCCTGTTAAAAAATTCCAACCATCCTCTTTCAAAGTCATTATATGAATTTATTGAGGAAAAAGATCCGTATTTCCCGGTTGAAAATTTCATGGAAGTTTCGGGGAAAGGATACGAAGCTCAGGTGCGCGGTACTGCCTATAAAATCGGTTCTGCAAAATACAACAGCCAGGAATCAAAAAATCTTGAAACAGCTGTATTTGTAAGTAAAAATGGTGAGTTTTTGGGGAAATTTATTTTTAAAAACGAATATCGTCAGAATCTCAAGTATCTATTTAAAAAGCTGACGCATTATAAAATTTACATTCTCAGTGGGGACAATTCATCTGAAGAAGATCAGCTGAAACAATTGATTCCCAATTGTAAAGCGATGGCATTTAACCAAAATCCGGAAGACAAACTTAATTACATCCAGAATCTTCAGCATCAGAACATGAAGGTTGCGATGCTTGGCGACGGACTGAATGATGCAGGAGCCCTGAAACAGAGCAATGTAGGAATTGCTATTGCTGATGACAGCAACAGTTTTACGCCATCATCGGATGTGATTATGAACGGAGAAAAGGTAGTTGCCCTTGACCGGTATCTAAACGTCTGTAAAGGCTCTATCACAATTGTGAAAATGACATTTATAATAAGTTTTCTTTATAATATCATCGGATTAAGTTATGCCGTAACAGGACATATGCATCCACTTTTTGCTGCTTTAATCATGCCGGCAAGCTCTATTACCGTTGTTTCGTTCACTACATTTTCAACCTGGATTCTGGGAAGAAAGTACTTTAAAAAACAGGCTTAAACACCGCTTATTTAGACTGATTTTAAATTAGCTGAAAACCGTATTTCGTGATGAAAGTCATTATTTTTCACTAAATTTGAACCCCGAAAATAGGTTAAATTTGTTGTCAAATGGATATTCTATATTTAATGATCCTATGCAGTGTTTCTTTGGCTGCGATTTTCTTGGTCGTATTTATAGTCTATGCCAAAAAAGGACAGTTTGAAGATGATGAATCTCCGGCTGTACGAATTCTTTTTGACTCCGATGAAATCAAGGAAAAGGACGATGAAGAAGTTGGCAACGATAAAGAAGAAAAAGAAAAATAGGAGAAATAATAAAATTGAAGAAAAAAGTGAATAGTTGATATGGAGACACAAAAGTTTAGTTATGACAACAGCATTGTGCGTGCATTCCTTTATGCGACCATAGTTTTTGGGCTTATAGGATTCACGTTCGGGCTTACGGCAGCATTAATGCTTTTCTACCCTGAACTCCCCGAATTTTTGTTCGGAACTGATGATACCACGATTCAGAGTCTGAAGAGCGGTAATATTCAGGGCCTGATAAACACCCACGGTGCATTCGGGTTTGGTAGAATCAGAATGTTGCACACCAATACCGTCATCTTTGCATTCGTATGTAATATCGTTTATACCGGTATTTATTACTCGCTGCAAAGATTATTAAAAACAAGAATGTACAGTGATACTTTATCCTGGTTACATTTCTGGACATGGCAGATTATGATTGTTGCCACGTTCATCACCTTCTTTATGGGGATTAATACTTCAAAAGAATATGCTGAACATGAGTGGCCAATTGATATATTGATTGCATTCTCCTGGATTATTTTTGGAGCCAATATGTTCTTAACGATTGCAAAAAGAAGGGTAAGACACCTTTATGTGGCAATCTGGTTCTATATCGGTACCTGGATCGCAGTAGCAATGCTTCATATTTTCAATAACCTTGAAGTTCCGTTATCATTTACAGGATGGAAATCATACTCAGTATACGCAGGGGTAAAAGATGCTATCGTACAATGGTGGTACGGTCACAATGCGGTTGCATTCGTACTGACGACTCCGGTTCTGGGTCTGATGTATTATTTCTTACCAAAAGCGGCGGACAGACCGGTTTTCTCGTATAAACTGTCTATTATCCACTTCTGGTCGTTAATTTTCGTATATATCTGGGCTGGTCCTCACCACCTTCAGTATACATCGCTTCCGGCATGGGCTCAGGCAGTAGGGACAGGGTTCTCTATCATGCTTATTGCACCGTCTTGGGGAGGGATGCTAAACGGACTTCTTACTTTAAGAGGAGCATGGGATAAAGTGAGAGAAAATCCTATCCTGAAGTTCTTCGTGGTTGCCGTTACCTGTTATGGTATGGCCACATTTGAAGGTCCGCTTTTGGCAACTAAAAACATCAATAAAATCGGTCACTTTACAGACTGGGTTATTGGTCACGTTCACTTAGGAGCACTGGGATGGAACGGTTTCATGGCATTCGGGGTTATCTATTATCTGGTACCGATCTTGTGGAGAACAAAATTATATTCCGTAAAATTGGCTAACTGGCATTTCTGGTTAGGTACATTAGGGATCATTTTCTATGCGGTTCCAATGTATATTTCAGGTTTCACACAAGGATTAATGTGGAAGCAGTTTAACCCGGACGGAACTTTAGTTTGGAAAAACTGGTTAGATACAGTAACGGCTATTATCCCTTACTTTAAAATGAGATTCGTAGGAGGATTTTTATATCTCTCCGGATCTATTTTAATGGTAATCAACGTTATCGCAACGGTAAGAAAAGGATCATTCCAGAAAGAAGTTCCTGCTGAGGCACCGGCTTTGGCAAACATTACTAAAAACAGAAAAGAAGGAGAAGGTACTCACCTTTGGTTGGAAAGAACTCCTGTATTACTCGGAATATTATCTTTCTTAGCAATATCTGTAGGAAGTTCCGTGGAAATCATCCCAACGCTGTCACTTAAGAAGAGTGTGCCTACCATTTCAGCTGTAAAACCTTATTCTCCACTGGAATTAGAAGGTAGAGATATTTATATCAGAGAAGGTTGTAATGCGTGTCACTCTCAGATGATCAGACCTTTCCGTGATGAGATTACCAGATTTAACGGTAAGAATGGACAGTACTCTAAAGCTGGGGAATTTGTTTATGACAGACCTTTCCTTTGGGGATCAAAACGAACAGGACCGGATTTACACAGAGAGGGTGGTAAAAACCCAAGCTCTTGGCACTACAAACACATGTACAACCCAAGATCTACCTCTGCAGGTTCGATCATGCCTCGTTACCCTTGGTTAATTGCTACAGATCTGGACCGATCTAAGATGGTGGATAAAATGAAATTGATGAAGAATGCATTCGATGTACCTTACACCAAATCTGAAATTGATTCTGCAGACTCGTGGGCAAATAATCAGGCTAAAAAAATTGTAAAAGATATCTTCTCTGAAGCGAATGACCTGAAGCAGGAATATGCAAAGAGACCTGATGTAAAACTGGAGCAAAAAGAAGTGGTAGCACTGATCTCTTATTTACAAAGATTAGGAACCGATATCAAAACGACGGAAATAAAAACAGCAAGTAATAACTAATCATTAAAAAGGATCATTATGATACCCCAGAACTTTAAAGATATATTATCCAATTCGGAAAATGCAGGTTTGTACCAAACATTGGCTCTGATTTTCTTTATGATGTTCTTCGTAGCCCTGGTAATATATGTCTTCAGCAGACCGAAAAAATATTATAAGGAGGAAGAAGAGGCACCACTGGGAGATGATGAAGACGATTTTAATTTAAAAAATTAAACTATTTATTATGAAACAGAGAACACCGGTTTTTATAAACATCTTAATAATAATTGGACTTCTGATAGTTTTTTATTATTTGTTTGTACAGAGCTACGAATTCTTGGCTTCACCTTATTTCTGGGGAACTGTATTTATTTCTGCTATTTTGGCGTATATCCACAGTGCTATCGGAGATTTGATCGAGAATAATAAATTCAAAAAACTATCTGCAGAAGAAAAAGCTGCGTATTTAGCGGAAAAGAAAATTCCTTATTTAAAGAGAATGTACGACAGTGCTTTCAAAAAGCAGTCTGCTTCTGAGGAAAAAGATATCCTTATCGACCACGGTTTTGACGGAATTATGGAGCTGGACAACCAATTACCAAAATGGTGGGTAGGTTTATTCTATTTTGGGACCGCTTTTTGTATTGTTTATGTTGCAGCCTATTCTTTCACAGATTTCGCTCATCCTCTGAACGAATATGAGACAGAATATAAAGAGCAGATTGCAAGTATCGCAGCATATGAAGCTACCCAGCCTCCTATAACGATAGAAACAGCCAAATATTCAGCTGATAACATCGCGGAAGGTAAAGAGTTATTCAAGACCAACTGTGCATCTTGTCATAAGGAAGACGGTAGCGGTGGTATCGGGCCAAACCTAACTGATAACTACTGGATCAACATGCCTGAGAAAACATTATTTAAAAATGTTTTCCACATGGACTGGAATGGATCTCCTACCAACCCTGCGATGAGAGCATTCGGGAAAAACGGAGAAGTTTCAGGTGCTGAGATTGAAAAAATTGCAGCTTATGTTTATCATATTAATCAAGAGCAGCCTCCGGTGACACCCGCTCAGGGTGGAGCGGCCCCTCAGGGAACGGAAGCTCATTGGGAAAAGGAATAATTAAACAGAAAAATAGAAACATATGAAAAACATAATTTGTTATTTAATTAAAAAATAGTAACGAATTATGTTTTTCTTTTTTTAAATATTTACAAAATGTCAGATATAGAAGAAATAGAAGTACGCGGCGGACAGGGACAGGTTCTGGACCCTGAAACTTACAGGGATTCTATTGGGACAATGGAGCAATCCGGAAAAAGGAAATGGGTATTTCCAAGAAAGCCCAAAGGCAAATTTACAAATTACAGAAACCTGGTAAGTTCTCTCTTATTAGTTATATATTTTACAGTCCCGTTTTTAAAAATTAATGGTAATCCCTTCTTTTTATTTAATGTTATTGACAGAGAGTTTTTTATCTTCGGACAGCCTTTCTATCCTCAGGACTTTTTCATTCTTACTTTAGGTGCTATTGCCTCTTTAATTTTTATTATCATTTTTACGATTGTATTCGGAAGAATTTTCTGCGGGTGGATATGTCCTCAGACAATTTTTTTGGAATTCATTTTCCGTAAAATTGAATATGCGATTGAAGGTGACCGAAATAGGCAGATGAAACTGGACAGACAAAAATGGAACAGTGAGAAGATTTGGAAGAGGAGTCTTAAATGGAGTATTTACGTTGTTATTTCACTAATCATTACCCACTTTATGCTGATGTATATTGTCGGGTATAAGGAAATTTTCAGGATTATATCAGAAGGACCTTTTGCTCATCCTACGAATTTTATCGTGATGGTTCTCTTTACCGCAGCATTTTACTTTGTATTTGCCTGGTTCAGAGAGCAGGTCTGTACTCTGGTATGCCCTTATGGAAGACTACAGGGTGTGTTAATTGACAAAGATACCATTAATGTATTTTATGATTTTAACCGTGGTGAAAACAGAGCGAAATGGAGAAAAGGAGAAGACAGAAAAGCAGTCGGTAAAGGTGATTGTATAGACTGTCATCAATGCGTTGTGGTATGTCCAACCGGTATTGATATCCGTGATGGACAGCAGCTGGAATGTGTTAACTGTACTGCATGTATTGATGCGTGTGATGAAGTAATGGTAAAAGTAGGACTTCCGAAAGGATTAATCAGGTATGCTTCGGAAAATGAAATTGAGCAGAAGACTCAGTTCAAATTTACGGGGAGAATGAAAGGTTTTTCAGTTGTTCTGGCTCTATTAGTAGGATTTTTAGGATTTCTGCTTTACAACCGGGGTGAAATGGAAGCAAAGTTCATTAAGCCTGCAGGAAGTACATTTTTTGTAAGAGACGGAAAGATTACCAATACTTACAATTATACCTTCCTGAATAAAACAAACGATAAGAAAACAGTGACGATCAAAGTTATCGAGCCTGATCACGGAGAAATTATCTACAGTGCTTCGAGTAAGATAACGATAGAAAGAGATAAGATTTCAAAAGGAACGATTAACATCAGCTTTCCGGAAAGTGAAATGAAGCTGTCTAAGCAAAACATCACCATCGGTGTTTATGATATGAACGGAAAACTGGTAGACTCTTACCAAACCTACTTTGAGGGACCGTTCAGATTACAATTTTAAATGACAAACCCTCATGATACATAAATGAGGGTTTTAAAATATCTTAAGAGAATAATGAAAAATTTTAGTTGGGGACATGGTATTATAATTGCGCTGGGTGCGTTCATCATTTTTATACTTTCTATGTTATTTCTTTTTCCGAACGGACAGAAGAACTCTGAGATGGTAACTGATAATTACTATGAAGAAGAATTAAAATATCAGGATGTCATTGATGCCAAAAAAAGAGCAGACGAATTACAGGAAAAACCTACTTATACTCAGGATGTCAACGGAATTAAAATATCTTTTCCGAAAGGCTATGACAATTCCAATACTACGGTAAAATTTGTTTTAAACAGAACCGATGATCAGAATCTTGATGTAAAGAGATCTGAGCAGCTTGATGCGAACCAGTCATTCTTAATTCCTTCCAAAGTATTAAAAATGGGAAATTACACTTTAAGACTGATGTGGACGAAAGATAAACAGGAGTATAGAATGGACTATGATGTGATATGGAAATAGCACTTATTTTATCGGCAATAGGATTAGGTTTTGCATCCGGTTTCCATTGTATCGGAATGTGCGGACCTATTGCACTGTCGATGGGATTAACAAAAAAACAGGCGACTAATTTTTATCTTCAGAATCTCACTTATCAATTCGGCAGAATATTAACCTACTCTCTGCTTGGAGCAATATTGGGAATTATTGGTGAAGGCTTTGAAATGGCAGGTTTTCAACGATATCTTACCATTGCAGTAGGAATCATGTTAATTATCATGGCTGTTTTTTCATTTGGAGGAAAAGATTTTGCTTCAAAGATTCCTTTCTTTTCAAAGTTTTTATTTAAAGTAAAATCAAACTTGGGGAGGCTGCTTCAAAAGGCAGATTACCGTTCAAGATTTACAACCGGCCTTCTTAACGGATTTCTACCTTGTGGGATGGTTTATATGGCTTTAACAGCTAGTCTGGCAAGCGGAGGAATATGGCAGGGTGCTTTATATATGGGTCTTTTCGGATTGGGAACACTTCCATTTATGTTTGCAGTAGTATTAGTTGGAAACCTCATGAACCAAACCTTCAGAATAAAAGTCCTGAAAGCAATTCCGGTCGTTATGATCATTCTGGGAGGACTGTTTATCGCTCGCGGAATGGAACTGGGCATTCCGTATATTTCGCCAAGAGCAGAGGCGATGACAATTTCAAAAGATCATAACGGAGATTGTCACCTACCCGGAGATCACAGTACGCACAAACATTTAAATACCAATTGTCACTAAAAACATAACTACACCATGAACAAAACACTCACTTTATTTATTTTCGCTGTACTTGGAATTCTGACCTTACAGTCCTGCAATGTTAATTCTGAGATCGTCTACTACAAAGATGCTGCCTCTACTACCGTAATGGATATAGATGTCAGAGAATTTATGAAAGAAATGAAGGCTATGACTCCCGATTCTTTAAAAGACAAAAAAGAATTCGGAGATATGGATAAACTCCCTACAGTGTGGACCAGCCTGTATGATATCGATAAGAAAGAAGGTAAATTGAAGACTACCAATCAGGATTCCATCAGGATCATGAAAAAAATTTTCATGAAGTCTAATAAGGACGGAAAAGAAATTGCCGGATTTTCATTGAAAATGGACCGTTTTACAGCACAGGATTATACTGCGCTCAATAGCTTTACAAAACAGGAGAAACTGCCTATTGATCAGAATGTATATAATAACTGGGATGGTAAGGCATTAACGATCGATACCGAAAATTTTAACCTTAAAAACCTTCAGGAAGCTTTAGCATCCAAAAGTCCGGAACTTGGAACTGACGAATCCATGGGAAAAATGGAAGGCATGATCATGATGTTTTTTAAGAATATCGGGACGACTTTAAAGTTTGAAAATAAAATCAAATCCATCACCGGAAAACATGACTGGTTTAAGCAAATTGATGATTATTCTGTGAGAATACAGTATGATCTAAAGGCCATGTTTGATAAAGAGGGAGCCAAGCCTAAAAATGCAGATAAAAAAATAGTTATTATAACTGAATAAAAGAAACCACCGAAATTCCGGTGGTTTTAGTTATCTACAAAATTATGAGATGTTCTTTTTTATTATTATTAATCACATGGTTCCATTCCAAGCTTAGCGCAACATTGTTCCCGGAACATACAAATTCCATTAGGGAATCCAGGAAGATAACATCTGATCACTGCCGGATCATCCAAGCATTCAGCTGCCCCGCTTCCATTGACTGACTTTAAAGTGTCTCTTGAAATTTTTCTCAATTTTTTCATAATAATTTTAATTTAATATCTCCTACTCTATTTTAGCTTTTCGGATTCCGCTATACATTATTATTGATTATTTGGATAGTTCAACTTATTTAAGTAATAATTAGTAAAATGTGTATTAAAAGAGTTATAGAATAATGCTATCTGATACAACAATTATTAACAAAACATGATAAATGAATTTATCACCGTATTTTCATGTAATATATCTTTGCAAACTTTCACATTCATCTTGATACTCTAATGTTTGTGAAGATAATAAATTTATTTCATACATTATTGATTTAAATTAATAATTGTTATATCAAAGATTATTTATAATGTAATCATATAGTAGAAAATCAATTAAAAAAAATCCCCATCAAAAATGATAGGGATTATATTTAAACAATAAATTCTAATTAATCACATCAAATCTGGCATACTCAGCAATTTTCTTCGGCAGTTTAATTCCTTCTGCGGTCTGATTATTTTCCAGCAGGGCAGCCATAATTCTCGGTAAAGCCATGGCAGATCCATTCAAAGTGTGAACCAGCTGAGACTTTCCATCTGCTTTAAATCTGCACTTCAGGCGGTTCGCCTGGAAGGTCTCGAAGTTTGATACAGAGCTTACTTCCAGCCACATTTCCTGAGCAGCACTCCATACTTCAAAATCATACGTCATTGCTGATGCAAAGCCTGTATCGCCACCACAGAGTCTTAGAACTCTGTAAGGAAGTTCAAGATCGGTCAGAATTTCTTTTATATGCTCCACCATTTCTTCCAGAACAGCATAAGAATTTTCAGGCTTTTCAATTCTTACAATTTCAACTTTCTCAAACTGATGAAGACGGTTTAAGCCTCTTACATGCGCACCGTAACTTCCTGCTTCTCTTCTGTAGCACTGAGAAAATGCCGTATTTTTAATCGGAAGATCTTTTTCATCCAGCAACACATCGCGGTATAAATTCGTTACCGGAACCTCTGCAGTCGGGATTAAATATAGATCATCCGCCTGAATATAATACATCTGACCTTCCTTATCCGGCAACTGACCGGTACCGTATCCTGATGCTTCGTTCACCACGTGAGGGGGATTGACTTCCGTATATCCTTTCTCTACATTTTTGTCGAGAAAATACTGAACCAAAGCTCTCTGTAATCTCGCTCCTTTCCCTAAATAAACGGGAAAACCTGCTCCTGCAATCTTTACTCCTAATTCGAAATCGATCAGGTTGTATTTCTTAGCAAGCTCCCAGTGAGGAATTGCCCCCTCTCCAAGTCCTTCTACATCATGAGACTGGTAAATAATTTCATTATCTTCAGCAGAAGCACCGCTTTTTACCAGCGTATTCGGAATATTAGGAAGCTGATAAAGGATATTTAACAGATCTTTTTCTTTAACATCTAACTGAGATTTCAATTCTGAAGTCGACTCTTTGTACTGTGCTGTTTTAGATTTTGCAGATTCTGCTTCTTCCCTCTTCCCTTCTTTCATTAAGATCCCTATTTCTTTGGAGATTTTATTGATTTCAGAAAGTTGGGAATCCAATTCAAATTGAATTTTTTTTCTTTCGTCGTCAGTAGCAATCGCCTCGTCTACCAACTCAAGATTCTTGAATTGTCTTTTTTGAAGACCTTCTAAAACGCGTTCTTTATTGTCGCGCAAAAAATTGACTTGTAACATTTTATTTAGATGTTAGTTATTAGAAAGTTAGCATAAATTGCTAACCGTTTGCAAATTTAAAAATTATTTTACGATCGTCACTACATTTGATCCTCCCGGCTCTTTTGTAAACTGAAGCTGTTTATTGTAGTACACTTTCGAAACTTCGAAAACCGAGGATGTCCAGCGGTATTCGATGTCCAGAGTATCATTAATGGTATCCGTGACACTGTTTACCGTTCTTCGTAAAGCCAGTGCCATTCTGGACCGGTATGTTCTCGTATCACTCAGTGAATCATCTGTAATTCTTTTGGCTCCGGCAATGTATTCCATATAATACAGGGAATCGGAAGATAATTTAAGTGGAATGCTCACTGGCGCGTTGTCGGTAGTACCAAACACATCATTCACCGTATAAGAAATATAAGAACCGGATTTGTTAGGATTAAGAAGATCCTGTCCAGAACTGCTTTTCATATAAATGGTAAGGATCTGATCTATTTTCTGCAAATCATCATCGTCATTTCTGCAACTGAGAAATGCGAAAAAAACAACCAGAATTCCGAAAATAATATTTTTCATTTCCAACAAAGATAAAAACTTATTTTAATTCTTTCAGATATTTATAAAAGAAGAACGCCAAAACAAGTCCTGAAATGACCAGAGTAACAGAAACACTGACTGCCATACCCATAACATGATATTTCGGAACCAATATAAAAGCAAGACTTACCAGAAGCAGCAGAGAAAATAAGGAAGTCTTTGTATTGATCACCATTTTACCAACGGCTGACATCAGATTCCCATATAAATTCCTAAAGAGAATATTCAGCAGAAAAGTTGCCATAAAAATGATAAACAATCCTGAGTTATCTGCATACTTTTCATTAAAAAATATTTTTAAAATCTCTTTACTGAAATAACTGCAGACTGTAAAAATACCCAGACAAACCGGGATGAAAAATTTATAATATCCTGAAATATAGTTTTTAAGGAATATCTTATTGGTATAATTTTTAGCTAATACCGGAAAATCGCTCTGCATAAAAGCCAAAGCGAGAAAGGTAACATTGGAGGGAATCAGAATGGCGACACGATAATCTGCAACATAATTTTCATTCAGCAGAAATCCTAATAACAGAATATCTGCCGAGAAGAGGGCGTCGGAAAGTACGGTTGTCCCGGATGTATGAAGGGCATATTTCCAAATTTCTTTTGAGCTGAAAACAGACGGTATTTCTTTTACGGATACATCTGTCTTCTGATACCATAATAAAGATAAAAACGGCATCATTGCAATGGCAAAAAGATATCCTTTCAACTGAAAAAAGTAGGTAAATAACAATGTCAATAATACTCCTCCAATATTAACTGTATTATTTAATTTTGCAAACTCCCGGTTTTTCCTGTTAATTCTCAACTCAGTCTGCACATAATTAAAAAAATAAAAGCCGACAAAACGCAGTCCGAAAAACAGAAAAATCCAGAACAGGTCTTCGTACTTATTGACATAAAACAGGCTGCTGAGCAAAAAAACCGCTGTCAGCATAAGCTGATAGATAAAGCCCTTCCGTAAAAGATAGGCTGATAGTTTGGATTTTATGTCTGGGTTTTCAGTGATTGAACCATAGCGTAACAGACTCTGATAGCTTCCCAGGCCTGTACACGATGCAAACAACGCAAAAACAGCTGCTACAATACTCATCTTTCCAAAATCCTCAACAGGTAACAGTTTGATGATGAATAAAGAAGAAAGAAAAGCGCAGATTTTTCCAATCAGCAGAGAAACAAGAACATACTGTCCCTGATTTTTAAGAAAATTCTGTAAAAAAACCCGTAGACTTTTCATCATTAAAAGTACAGTTTAAAAATAGATAAAATATTTATAGCCTGACATTTATAGTAAAATATATCCGATGAGAAAAGTCGTGCCATCTCCTGCTGGAGTTCAGGATAATCCTGCAGTCTGTCCAGATTTTCATCAAAATACTGCTGATAATATCTTTGAATACTGAGGTCAGAATCGTAGTAATACTGATAGGGATACATACTTGTCTTCTCCGGCTTTCTCAATATTTTACCATAGAAAGCATTGTATGCTCCTTTGAGATATTTTTCACCGAAAGGAATCTTCCATTGAGCATTGGGCTTCATTAGTGTTCGCTCCCAGGAATACTTTGAAGCTTCACGGCAATGTTTCAGAAGCCACCGAAGATAAAACTGATGTTTATACTTCCAGGATTCCGGAAGACTGACGGAAAACTGTATGAAATCCTTTGTCATAAAAGGTGAGATAAGATAAGCTTTCTGCTGCAGTACCTGTGCACCCAACACCGTCCTGTTATAAGCAAGGTTTTTAAGCAGGAAAATTTCCTCTCTTTCGTAATTTTTAAAAATCTGATCTAAATCTGCCTGAATTTTCGGTAAAAATGATGGGTTAGCAATGATTTTATATTGTGAGGGAGGTTTACGTCCGGGCTCCGAATTAAATCCGCCTAAAATTCCGTCTCCTATGGCTCCGCCATGGAAAATAGAAAATCCGTCAAACTGCAGCTGATCTAAGGCGTAGCTTACATGTACACCGCCGGTATACAAGCTTGTCCCTTCGGAAATTCGGGTAAGCTCGTCTATTTTTTTCAGAAACGACCCTTTATCCAGCGCCACAAATTCGTAACTGATGTGATAATCTGAAGCGATCTGCCTCGATATGGTCTCATCAAAATAACCTTTTTGGGAAAAGCATAAGGCGCAGTCTATATCGAAATCATTTTTTACAGCATACATCATCGCCATACGACTGTCCAGACCACCGCTTAGCAATGCCAGATGCGATCCGCCCAGTTCAAGATCTTTCTCATATTCCAATTTTATGCCTTCCGTAAAAATTTCATGAATTTGATCCAAGGCATTATTTTGAGATTGGCGGTAATAAGAGATATTATTAACATCAAAGTATACTATTCTTTTTAAATTCAGAGTATTGCAGTTAATTTCCAGCAGCTCCGAATCTAAAACTTTATTAACATTTAATATTGGGGTCCGGTCTTCCAGAAGGTTTCCGATGGCAAGAAGCTGATAAATTGAAGTAATATCCGGCTGTAAAGAATTGCCCTGAGCTCTGAGAGTCTGGCTTAATCTTACGAGGTCCGAGTCTGCAAAGAATTCATCATTTATTGTAGCATAAAATACCCGCTGGGTTGAAGTCGGATTGGTAAATACAAAAACCTGTTGCGTTCTTTTATCCCAAATACAGCCTCTGAATTCACCTTCGAGTTCTTTTATTATTTTCCAGCCTGACCTGGGATAACTTTCAATGATGAAATTTCGGAAATCAACTTCATTCCTATCTTTTAACAGTTTTTTTTTATTCAGAATAAGCCCTTCGAGAACAATATCAAACTCTGAGGTGCTGATCACCACAGAATCGTAGCTGTATTCCGGGAAAAAGCTTTTTAAATCGACCTGATTATTTTTAATATGAACAGAAAAACCTTGTGTCATGATACTATTTCTTGATATATTTCTGTAAACTTTCTTGCGATCGATTCCCTCGAATAGCCATCCACGGCAAACCTCCTGATTTCTTCCTTGTTTTTAAAAGCATATTTTTGCCTGCAGACATCTTCCAGAACATTATAAAGCTCTTCGGTATTATTTTTCCTAACGCCAATACCTAAGCCGTCCAGAATAAGTTCTGTTGTTCCGCCTACCATCGTTGAAATGACCGGCTTTCCACAGGCATATGATTCTAAAATCACACATCCCTGTGTTTCATTGTCACTGAACAAGATAAAATAATCCGAACGCTGCATTTTTTCAGCTACCTGCTCATAGCGTAAGGCTCCAAAGACATGAACGTAAGAATCTGCTTTCAGCTCCCGGACAAGCCTGATAAGCGAGTCTGTATCTCCATTTCCTCCAATTTCGAGACTTACAGGGTAATCTTTTTCACGTAATCTGACTACCGTTTGAATAATTTCCTGAGGCCTTTTACGGGAGATAAGGCTAGAAACATGCACGAATTTTATATTTTCTGAGTCTTCAGCTTCTTGGGCAATCGTAAAAACATCCGTATCCACTACATTGGAAATCACTTTCATCGGAGTTTTAAATTGTAAAAGTTCAAGACTTTCTTTGAGATTATAACTCACCGGTAAAACATAGCTGGCATTTCCGGCAATATATTTTGCGATCCTTTTGATAATAAATGGAGTCTTGGATAAATTCTCGGCTTGCAAAGCCGTCCAGTGCTCGGTGACCACAAAGGGAATTTTATATTTCTTTTTCAGATAAACGGCAAAAAGCATATTATTATGAAGCACATTGGCATGCACAACATCAGGTCTTTTCATTTTTGAAAATCCCGATTTATATGCTTTCATTCGTTTCAGAATGTTCAGTGCTGGGTTATTCGAATTCTTATAATAGATAACAAGCGTCCTGATCCCGTTCAGTATTTTGTCATCAAAAATAAATTCCTCCTCCTGGTTATTATCTCCGATCACGTGTAAAACTTCCACATCGTTCAACAATGCTACAGCTTCTGCATGACGCTGCACAAAATTACCATTTGTAGGTTCCAGCTTATTCGGAAACCACGAGGAGATAAAAAGGATTTTCAACAGAATTATTTTATAGTAGCTGCCCAGCTTTTTTCAAATGGCAGAATAAAGTGACTTAGGAAATCCAGGTATGTATTTTTAGAAAAATCAAAGACCTGAATATCTTTTGGGAGTTCCCCATTTCTGATTTTTGTCTTAAAATCAATCAGCTTTAAGGTTTTTACTTCTCCGTTTTCAATAAAACTGGCTTTCATTCTGTCGAAAAGCCCCAGCTGATATTCAGCATCAATTTCTCTCATAATCTTTCCTAATGCATCGATACTGCAACCTGAAGCCATCTCTTTCTCTTCATCTACACATATGATGATAAATTGATTTTTCTCAATCTTAAAAGAGGAGGAAAGAGGTTTGCCATGAGCTGCCCAGGTTGACAGAAAGTCATATAATTTTTCTGTGATTACCTTTGCTTCTTTCGTTTCTAAAGGTCTTGATGCCGGATATATAATAACTCTGTAGTCGTTTGTTTCTACGATGTCTGATTCTTCAATTTTCATGCTGATGAATTTAAAGGATAAAATTACGATTTTTTATTCAAAAGCATATGATCTGAATTCCGGAAAGGATCCGGAAGATTAAGCAAAGACAAATACGGCATTATAGGAATTATCATTCCTGCTTAAAACTTTTGTTCTGGTGTAACCGTATTCCGAAAGTAACCCAATAAGTTCTTCTTCGCTTTTATCTGAACTTATGAGTGCTGCAGTGTTTATTTCTATGAGAATTCCGGGCCTGAAAATGCGGAGGGTTTCTTTCATTCCCGTTAAGGCAGCATATTCGCCCCCTTCGATATCAATCTTGATTAAATCCAGTTTTGAAATCTGTTTCTGTTTAACATATTCATCCAGACTTATACTTTCCACCTTTTCTCTTGATGTGAAATCCCTGAGGAAAGATGAAGCCATTCCTACATTATCATAGTCTTCATTATATAAAATTTCGATATGTCCCTTTTCCCCGGCTATAGCAAGATGTTCCGGTGTTATATTCCGGAATGTATTCATTTCAATGTGTTTTTTAAATGTACTGTAATTAGGTGTAAATGCTTCAAAAGAATATATACTTCCCGTATTTTTTACAATCCGGGCTGCATTTAAAGAAAACAACCCTATATTGGCTCCGATATCGATAAAGGTATCGCCTTCCTTCAGCGTTGAATACAGATAATCAATTTCATTTTTTTCGTAATCTCCCAAAAAATAGAGCTGTTGCTGTATCCAGTCAGCAAGATTTAAGTGAAGTCTGATGGAATTTCTGTAGATAACATCTTTATGTACCCCTTTAAAAAGATGATAAGGTCTGAAAATATATTTTTGAAAAGCAAAATATTTCTCCTTAAAAAGCTGAATTCCTAAAATATGCCTGAACAATGAAGCTAAAAGACTTCTCATAACCGATTCGTATGTTGAATGCAAGATACTGCAATTTTGAATTAAAACGATAAAACCCAGAATTTCTCCTGAGTTTTACATGTATATGGTGTGATTATTCTACAAATCTTCTGCTTCTGCAAGCAGTTCGACAATGTCCTTGACTACCACTTCATCATTTTTATTAAGATGCTTAACACCGTCTGTCATCATGGTATTACAGAAAGGACAACCTGTTGCGATCACCTTCGGCTGAAAAGATAAAGCTTCTTCTGTTCTTTCAATGTTAATATCTTTATTTCCTTTTTCAGGCTCTTTAAACATCTGTGCGCCTCCTGCACCACAACAAAGTCCGTTGGTTTTACAACGTTTCATTTCTACAAGCTCAGCGTCGAGTTTTTCAAGCAATACTCTGGGAGCTTCATATTCACCATTGGCTCTCCCCAGATAACATGGATCGTGGAACGTAATTTTCTTACCCCTGAACGCACCGCCTTCAATTTTCAGTCTGCCCTCTTCCATTAACTTTTTCAGAAACTGCGTATGATGAATGACTTCATAGTTTCCACCCAAGCTGGGATATTCGTTCTTAAGGGTGTTAAAACAGTGAGGACAGGCCGTTACAATTTTTTTTACTTCATAAGCATTTAACACTTCAATATTGGTTAAAGCCATCATTTGGAAGACAAATTCATTTCCCGCTCTCTTGGCAGGATCACCCGTGCAGCTTTCTTCCTGTCCTAAAACAGCAAATTCGACTTCTATCTTATTCAGTATTTTGCAGAATGCTTTCGTAATTTTCTTGGCGCGGTCGTCAAAGCTCCCCGCGCAGCCAACCCAAAATAAAACTTCCGGTGATTTTCCTTCGGCAGCATATTCTGCCATAGTTTTTATATTGAAATCCATTTTTGTCAATTTGAAAATGTGAGAATTTGATAATTTGAAATCCGATAAAGAATCAATTTTCAAATCTTCAAATTAATTAATTATCTAATTTTCCTTCGCCCAGTTTAAACGGTCTGCCTGATTGTATTGCCACGGGGCGGCATTGTTTTCCACATTGGTCATCATCAGGTTAAGTTCCTGTGGAGCTGCAGACTGTTCCATGACCAGAAATTGTCTCATATCATAAATAATCGAAAGAGGATCAAGCAATACCGGACAGGCTTCCGTACAGGCATTACAGGTGGTACAGGCCCACAACTCTTCCTTGGTGATATAATCGTTCAGTAACTTCTTACCGTCATCTTCAAATTTCCCGTTTTTATCGATATTTTTTCCTACTTCCTCTAAGCGATCTCTTGTTTTCATCAGGATCAATCTTGGAGACAGTTTTTTTCCTGTAATATTTGCCGGACAAACGGAAGTACATCGACCACATTCTGTACATGAATAAGCATTAAGTAACTGAACCTGATTCAGGTCAAAGACATCTTCAGCCCCGAATTTCGAAGGAACAACCTCTACACTTCCTTCTGCCGGAGCAGCATAGGGGTCGGCATTGGGATCCATCATTAGTTTGATCTCTTTAGTCACAGATTCCAGATTATTGAACTTCCCCTTTTTTTCAAGATTCGCATACCAGGTACTTGGAAAAGCTAAGATAATATGTAAATGTTTGGAATAATACAGGTAATTCATAAAAAATAAGATTCCGGCAAAGTGAAACCACCATGCACCTCTTTCTACGAAAGATAAAAATCCGTTGTCAAAACTGAAAATTTCTAAAAACGGAACAAAGGTTATTCTGCTGATCGGGAAATTTCCGTGTTCCGGAAACACGCCTCTCATTTGTAAAATAGAATCAGATGCATTCATAGTGAAGAAGGCCATCATTAAGGCGAACTCGATGATTAAAATCCAGTTGGCATCGTTTTTTGGCCATCCGAAGAGTTCTTTCATGGTCAATCTTTTTACGCCGTAAAAGTTTCTGCGTATAAAAAATATAACCACTCCAATGACTACCAAAAGGGCAAGCACCTCTAAAGTTGCAGTGAAAAAATTATAAAAACCATGTCCTAAAACGGAAGATAAAAAGCGATGTGTTCCGAAAATTCCGTCGACGATGATTTCAATAAGTTCTATATTAATTATCACAAAACCCACGTAGACGAAAAGGTGTAATACGCCCGCAACAGGACGTGCAGTCATTTTACTCTGTCCCATTGCCACACGTGCCATGGTTTCCCAGCGCTCTGCTTTTCTGTCGGTTCGGTTAATCTCTCTACCTAATCTGATGTTTCTATATATCTTCTGCAGACTTTTTGCGAATAGCCCAAAACCTGCAACTAATAAAATTAGAAAAATAATATTATCAATATATTGCATGGTATATTAGTTTAGTCTTTACTGTTTTTTCCGAAAACAGAGAAGTTAACATATCTTTTTGGGTTAGCTTTCACATCTTCAATCAATGTATTTAGATTGGTAGAAGCAGAATTTAAATTATTATACAGCTGTTCGTCCTTCATCAGTTTACCTAAGCTCCCCTGCCCGTTGTCGATCCCTGAAACAACCTGATTCAGCTTTCCTACCGTAGCATCCAGATTGGCAATTGTTGCATTTAATCTTTGGGTATCAATACTTTCAGCAAGATTTCCATATTTATCTAAGGTTACTTTACCGCTTTGCATGGTGAGACTGGCGTCATCCAACACCTTTTGAAGCTTTGGATCATTATGGCCTATTAAGCTGTTGACGTTCCCTGCAGTGGTTTGCAAAGCGCCTACTGTCTTGTTAAGATTAGTAAGTAGGGCTCTGATCTCTTCTCTGTTTTGTGCGTTTACCACCTGATTGGCACTTGCCATTAAAGAATCTACTCTGTAAAGAACCGTCTGTAACTGATCTTTTACCGGACCCACCTGAGAAGAAAGACTTCCAAGCGTTCCTAACTTAAATGCTCCTTGCAGTGTATCTCCGTCTTTGGCAGTGGCACCGCCATATTGGAGGTTCACCCTCATTTCTTTACCGGACATAAGCCCAGGTTCAAAAATTTCAAGTGTTGAATTTTTTGAAAATTCAAATTTATTATCTACGGTAATTTTTACGATAAAGTGGATTTTTCCGTCTTTGGTGGTCTGTGGAATGATTTTATCAACCTGCCCAACTTTCAGTCCATTGATCGAAACCGGGGAGGATTGCGCCAATCCTTCAACGTTATCATATCTTGCGTAAAATATATTATCGGTGGTGAAAAGGCTTCTGCCCTTCATGAATTGAAATAAAATCACAAAGCCGACGATGGCTAAAAGTGCTATTACTCCAGCTTTTATTTCTTTACTAAACTTCACTTGCTAAATTTTTCTATGAGCAAATATAGCACATTTTAATTAATGTTTCCTTTTATTGCTCTGGGTTGGATACAAAAAAAGTGGCAAAAATTCTGCCACTTTTTATATAATTGATAAATTAACTTTTATTGTTGTTGATTTCCAAGTTTATTCCAGATTTCAATTCTGTAATCTTTGATATCTGCATTATCCTGCAAGCTCTTCATCCATGACTGACCGAACATTCCTGCATTCCTCTGGGAAATGGACTCTGTAAACTGCTTAGCATCCCCAGGCTGTTTATTAATGGTTTCGTTTTTCTTCACCAAAACATAAACTCCCGTTCCTCCTTCAACCGGTTTGGAAAGCTGACCTTTCTTAACACCGAACGCCGCTCCTGCAACCTTAGGTTCCATTGCGCCCGCTACTGAAGGATTTAACATATTGACCTGTGCTGACTGTTTTGTGGTTGCAAACTGTTTTGCAATCTGATCAAGGCTGCCTGCTTTTCCGATTTTTTCAGAAATCTGTTTTGCTGCCAGTTTATTTTTAACAACAGTTTCAATCTGATCTCTTACAGACTCCGGATCAGCAGTTCCTTTTTCCTGTTTACCGTTCAGATATACCACTATTTTGTCACCTGTTCCGTCCACTGTAAAGAATTCTGTATCTCCTTTTTCTCTCTTCTTATCAAAAGCCCAGGCAAGGATCTCATTGTCTTTGTCTGTTCCTAATCCCTGAAGCTGACCGTCAAATCTCTTCGCCTGTTTAGGGTTCGAATATTGATAGTTTCCTTTTTTAGCAATATTCACGAAATCGTTGAATGATTTCCCCTGAACCTGCTGGATAAATCTTCTGGCTTTTTTATCTGTTTCCGCTTCTGTTGCATCAGAAGGCTTAACCGCTTTTACAAGGTTCGCCACTTTATATCCCATCGCTCCGGCTTTTTTATCTTCAATATTGATGATATGGTATCCGAACTGAGTTTCCACCACTCCTGTAGCTCCTTTAGGATTGTTTGCCAAATAGGTTAAGAATTCAGGAACGAAAGGTGTTTCAGGAGTTGTCCACCCTAAACTACCACCTTGAGCCGCAGAATTTGGATCATTAGATAATTTAAGGAATTCTGTAAATTTCGCCGGTGTTGCTTTTACAATAGCACCAATAGAATCAGCCAATTTCTTCGCCTCTTCTTTTGATCTTGTAACGCCTTCTCCCGCAGGACTTCCCTTAAATGCGATCAAAATATGTCTTGATAAAGTGGAATCTGAAGTTTTTTTATTTAAAAGCTTAGAAACAACATAAAAATCCTGCTCTTTATACGGTCCGAAAGTCTGACCGATAGCTGCTGTTGCAATTTGCCCCTGGATAGCCTGAGGCAACTGCGTAGGCTTTAAATACTGATTATTGAAAGGCATATCAGAATTTGCCATCACAAACATAGAATCGTTTGTCGTATTCTGGAAATTCTCTGTTCCTCCACTGGCATCAGTACCTCCTGAAAATAATTTTGTAATTTCTTTCTGAGCTACGGCATCGTCAGCAGCACTTGGCGCAGAAGGGAAAAATACAATTCCCAGATTTCTGCTCGCATCGGTTTTGAACATTACAGGATGTTGCTTGATATAGTTAGCCAGGTCGTCCGTAGTAACTTTAATATTATTTTTTTGAAGATAAGAAGTGTAATCAACTTTTACAAAATCGATATCAGCCAGCTGATCCCTTTGTTTCATTAATTCTTCTGCTTCTTTTTTACCGGTAGTAATTCCCTGAGAAATGTTTGCAAAAACCTGTCTTGCCATGAGTCTGTACTCGATTGACTTTCTGGTTTTAAGCCACTGATTATACCCTTCCGGGCTTACCGCTTTCATTTCTTCAATCTGTTTTTTAAGCTCCTGCGTTTTAAAATTACCTTTTTCATCGTGGAACTGTTGGTTCTGAGCAAACATCTGATCAAACTGGATCTGATTCCAGAAATAATCTTCTGTCATTTCAAAGCCCATTTTCTCGAATTGCTGCTTGATCAGTTTCGACTGCACCAGCAATTGCCAGGCCTGTTCTTCAAGACCATTTTTGGGTTGCCCCTGCTGCTCGGCCTGTTGTTGTAGCACGAAAAGCTGGTCATTAAACTCTTCACGGGTAATTTTTTCACCGTTCACTTTTCCTAAAACATCCGGATTTTTACCAAAAACCTTATCAATACTATCGGGATTCACCAGGAACGCCAAAAGCGCCAGTGCAATTACTCCCATCAAAAGCCAAGGCTTACTCCTAATCTGTCCTAAAATTGCCATTTTATAAATTATAGTTTTTTATCAGTTTGCGAAAATACACATTTTTAAGAAATTACGGAAATCCTGGTTCTTTATTTTAGTTTTTAAAATTTAATTTATTTAAAAAAGGAAATTTTGACCGTATTTTTTAGCAAAAAACGAATGGCATAAGTCTTGTGCATTTTATAAGAACATAATATGTTATACGCTTTCAAAGCATATTGTGAAATTTCACGTTAACGATTTAAAACGAAAAATGACAATTTGTCATTCGACTAACTATGACAGAATTTGAAGATATGAGTCTCGAGGAAATAATAAATGACGGATTTGATATTGTCGCTGAAGAAATCAACCTTGCAGACCTTTCGGAAACCGAGCAGAATTCCGAACAGAAAATATTCCCTATACTTCCGGTAAGAAATATGGTCATGTTCCCCAATGTCGTTATTCCAATTACTGCAGGGAGAAAAACCTCCATACAACTTCTGGAAGATGCTCAGAAAAACGGTGAGTTTATCGGTATTATAAGCCAGAAAAACTCAGATGTGGAGCAACCTGCCGAAAAAGATATTTATCAGGTCGGAACACTAGCTAAAATCATCAAAATAATAAAACTTCCGGAAGGAAATATTACCGCGATTACCAAGGGATTCCACAGGTTTAAGATTAAGAAAATTGTTGAAAAACAACCTTATTTTAAAGGTGAAATCACAAAATTAAAGGATGGAAAAGCAAAAAATAAGGAAGAATATGAGGCATTGCTGGAAAATGTAAAAGATCTTGCCTTAAAGATTATTGAGCTGGATCCGAATATTCCCAATGCTGCCAATTTTGCCATTAAGAATATCACGAGCAATGATGATTTACTGAACTTTATCTGTACCAATGCCAATTTTTCATCTGTCGAAAAGCAAAACCTGCTTGAAGAAAAGAATCTGATGGAAAGAGCTAATAAGTGCTACGAGATGATGCATGAAGATTTCAGGAAACTGGAACTGAGAAATCAGATTCATCAGAAAACCTCCAAAGACTTAGACAAGCAGCAGAGAGAATACTTTCTGAATCAGCAGATAAGAACGATCCAGGAAGAATTGGGAGGTGGTCCTGAAAGTGATGTTGAAGATCTGATCGCCAAAGCAGCAAAGAAAACCTGGAATGCGGAGGTTGAGGAGCATTTCCAAAAGGAGATCAACAGACTGCAACGCCAGAACCCGAACTCACCGGATTATAATGTGCAGCGGAATTATCTGGATTTCTTTACCGATTTACCGTGGGATACCTTTACGAAAGATACGTTCGACATTGAAAGAGCACAGAAAATATTAGATAAAGCTCACTTCGGACTGGAGGATATCAAGAAGAGAATTCTGGAACACATGGCTGTTTTAAAACTTAAAAACAACATGAAATCACCGATTTTATTATTGGTAGGGCCTCCGGGCGTAGGTAAAACATCATTGGGAAAATCGGTTGCTGATGCTTTAAACAGAAAATACGTACGTGTATCTCTAGGCGGACTTCATGACGAAAGTGAAATCCGAGGCCACAGAAAAACATATATTGGTGCGATGGCAGGAAGAATCCTTCAATCCATTAAAAAGTCAGGAACCTCAAATCCGGTGATCGTACTGGACGAGATCGATAAAGTGGGAAAAGGCATCCACGGAGACCCGAGTTCAGCATTATTGGAAGTTCTTGATCCTGAGCAGAATAAATCATTTTATGATAATTTTCTGGAGATGGGCTATGATCTGTCCAAAGTAATGTTCATTGCGACAGCCAACTCATTGTCAACCATTCAGACGCCACTGCTTGACAGAATGGAAATCATTCAGATCGCTGGGTACACGCTGGAGGAAAAGATCGAGATCGCAAAAAGACACCTGATTAAAAAACAGCAGGAAGAAAACGGACTGGATTCTAAGTCTTTCAAACTTGGAAATGCTGAATTAAAACATATTATTGAGGCGCATACTTCAGAAAGCGGAGTGAGATCCCTGGAGAAAAGAATTGCATCCATCGGACGTTGGGTAGCATTGCAAACGGCATTAGTTAAAGAATATGACCCTAAAATCTCTCTTGAGAAAGTGGATGAAATCCTCGGTGTTCCGAGACCGAAAAGCTTATCGGAACTTACTGATGTTCCAGGGGTAGTGACAGGTCTTGCATGGACAAGTGTAGGAGGAGACATCTTATTCATCGAAAGTATTTTAAGCAGCGGGAAAGGAAATTTAACGATGACCGGTAACCTGGGCACAGTGATGAAGGAATCTGCAACAATCGCTTTGGAATACATTAAAGCCAAGCACGATGAACTGGGTATTTCCCAGGAAGATATTGAAAAGAAGAATATGCACGTTCACGTGCCGGAAGGCGCTACTCCAAAAGACGGGCCTTCGGCAGGTATTGCAATGCTGACCTCCATGGTTTCTTCTTTTAAAAATAAGAAAGTAAAGCCTCACCTTGCGATGACCGGTGAAATTACCTTAAGAGGAAAAGTACTTCCGGTAGGCGGAATTAAAGAAAAACTCCTGGCAGCGACAAGAGCGGGGATCAGAGAAGTGATTCTTTGTGAAGCCAACAGAAAAGATGTAGAAGAAATTAAAAAAGATTATTTAAAAAATCTAAAAGTTCACTATGTCAATAAAATGGAAGAGGTTATTGAAATTGCTATTGAAGAATAATCAATCAACATTTTTTATAAATAAAACACGTCTCAGATTGTGAGACGTGTTTTATTTATAATCTGGGTGCAATAACGTTAATTAAAGAAATAAATCCTTTAATACGAAGGGTTTTTCTTATTTTTATACTACAGATTTTGAAATTATGAATTTTATTCGTTTACCTTTTCTTGTCAGACTTACCCTCGTCGTCATATCCATCATTGGTATCGGCTATCTCCTGGCCTTGGGACAAAGTATTTTAGCACCATTCTTTCTAGCGTTTTTAATGGCGATGTTATTTCTACCCTTTGCTACTCTGCTGGAGAAAAAATTAAGATTTCCTAGATCATTTTCTACGATAACCTCCGTTGCGATTATGCTTGTCATTTTATCAGGCTTAATTTACTTTTTCGGATCACAGCTTTCAAGTTTCAGCAAAGACCTTCCCCACTTAAGGGTACAGTCTACTGCAGTCTTCAATAGTCTTCAGCATTGGGTATCTGATACCTTCAACATAAAGATTAATGAACAGCTGGATTACCTTGACCAGGGGATTAATAAGATTTTATCTTCTTCAGGAATCATTCTTGGCTTTACCTTCGGGATATTTTCTACCGGATTCGGCTTCATCATCTTCTTTATTCTATTCTTCATTTTCATTTTAAATTACAGGAGAATTTTAAATAATTTCATTGTAACAGTTTTTAACGAAAAGCATAAATCCAGTGTCCAGGAGGTGGTAACACAAGTACGCGTGATGACAAAAAGGTATATTATAGGACTATGCCTTCAGGTGTTAATTGTTTCTATATTAACCTCTATTGTTTTAACTATTGTCGGGGTAAAATATGCGGTCTTACTGGCTGTGCTTACAGGATTACTTAATGTCATTCCTTATTTAGGCATCTGTCTTTCGCTGCTGATATCATGCTTTATTGCCTTTGCAACCGACACGCCGGGTACCTGTGTTTATGTTTTGATCGGATACATTGTGGTTCATATTATAGACGGAAATATCATTCTTCCTTTTGTAGTGGGATCCAAAGTGAAAATCAATGCACTGTTTTCGTTCATAGGAATTATTTTGGGAGAGCATTTGTGGGGAATTGCCGGAATGTTTCTCTGTATCCCGGCCATCGCGATTCTAAAAATTATTTTCGAAAGAGTGGACGGCTTACAACCTTGGGGAAGACTTCTTGGAGAGGAAGAAAGGCCTGACAAGAGAAAGAAGAAGTACAAAATTTCAAAAAATATTACGCTTCAGGAAAAAGATTGATAGGATAAAGCGGAGTGCCATTTGACTCATCTGCGGATATTAATCAACAATAAAGAAAGGTACAGCGAGGCGGAATTAAAAACGAATGGTCAGTTTAAATTAAACGACCATTCGTTTGTGATTCAGACAAATGCGCTGAATCCGGTAATTGACCTTCCGACAATGAGGGAATTGATTTCTTTGGTTCCCTCATAAGAATATATTGCTTCTGAATCGGCAACAAACCGGGCGACATCATATTCCAATAAGATTCCGTTTCCTCCCATAACTTCTCGGGCTCTGGAAACAATATCTCTCGTTCGCATGGTACAGAACACCTTAGCTAAAGAAGCATGCTCGTCTTTTAAGATACCCTCATCCTGCATCTCCGAAAGTCTGAATACCATGGTTTGCATCGCAGTAAGATTGGATAACATTTCTACCAGGTGTCCCTGGATCATTTGAAATGAAGCAATGGGTTTTCCAAACTGTTCTCTTTTTCTCGTGTAATCTAAGGCACTTTCGTACGCTCCTCTTGCACAACCTGTAGCCATCCAGGCAACGCCTGCCCTGGTCATTCTCAATACTTTTGCCGTATCTTTAAATGAATTGGCATTCTGCAAACGGTTTTCTTCTGTTATCATACAGTCTTTTAAGGTGATCAGTCCGTTCTGAACAATTCTCAGTGCCATTTTCCCTTTGATTTTCTCCACAGAATAACCCGGGTTATCTTTTTCAACGATGAATCCTTTTACTTCACCGTCGTCCAGGTCTCTTGCCCAGATAATGATAATGTCTGCAAACGTTGCATTCCCGATCCATTTTTTCTGACCGTTTAACACCCAGCCGTCCGGCGTCTTTTTACAGGTCACCGTTAAGCCCCCGGCAGCGCCGGATCCTACTTCAGGTTCCGTTAAGCCGAATGCTCCGATTTTTTCAAACTTCTGCATCTGGGGAAGCCATTTCTGCTTCTGTTCTTCCGATCCGCAGATATAAATAGAACCCATAGACAACCCGGACTGCACCCCGAAAAAGGTCGCAATCGAAGCATCTACTCTTGCCATTTCCATTGCTATAATACCTTCCATCAGAAAGGGCATTCCGGGACATCCGTATCCTTCATAAGTAACTCCGCAAATATCGAGCTTCTGAAACTTAGGAATTAATTCATGCGGGAATTCGTCTCTGAGCCAATAATGATTTACCAAAGGTTTTACCTCTTTTTCCATAAACGCTCTCACTTTAAGCTGTACTTCCCGCTGCTCCGGAGACAGCGCTTCATAAATACCGTAGAAATCTCCGTCGATAGGCGGAAGCTCCCTCTTCTTCCTGTTCGGGTCCAGCATCTTCATCATATCTCCGAGCTGCTTGTCGTCCAGTTTTGAGAAGGTATGCATCACTTTGGGTAAATCTACTTTTTGAGAAATAGCACTCAGCTGATCAAAATCTATTGATCTGAATAGTTCTATTGCGTTTCTGATTTTGGAAAAAGTTCCTGACATAATAATTAGTGTGTTTGACTTGTAAAAGATAAGCAAAAATTAATCCTAAATAAATAACCCGTCAAAAAATAATTTTACAAATGACTGACTGTAAACAATTTACACCGGAACGCCGGTTTACAAAATTTTTACCGCCGTTTTTCAAACATTGCTTATCATTCAGCTGGAACTTTGGAATAACAAAAAAAATTAACATTATGAAAACGACTTATATCAGATTATCAATGGTCACCATTCTTTTATTAAGCATTTATTCGTGCAAGAAGGGAGAAGCGGCAATATCGCAACCTGAAGGTTATGCAGAAGCAGATTCGGCCGCTGTGGATTTATCAGACAGCATTTCATCTGTAGCAACCATGAAAGTGAAAGACAAACAGTTTATAAAAACAGCAGATGTCAGCATGGAAGTAAAGGATGTTTATGAAACGACAGTTTCCATCGAAAAATCAGTCCAGGAATTAGGAGGGTTTGTGACAAACAGCAATCTGCAAACTAATGTGGTTTCTGAAGACACTTACAATACATCCGACAAAGATGCGATGCTGGTAAAAAAATACCAGACTGAAAACAGAATGCAGCTGCGGGTTCCGACCGAAAAATTAGGCGAGCTGCTGACTTTGATTAATCATAAAAAACTATTTCTCAATTCAAGATCAATACATGCCGAGGACATCACTTCAAACATTAAATATGCTGAAATGGAGGGAGAAAGAATAAAAAAAACTGAAGAAAATATTTCTCAGCTTAAGGCAGATAAAGATAAGGTCAAACTGGATAATCAAAACACGTCAGACCATAATGAGCAGAAACTCGCCAATATAAATGTTTTGGACCAGTTAAAATACAGTACCATCGATATCTATATCAGAGAGCCTAAACTCCGAACTGCCGAAATCGCCATTACCAATACACAAAACATCGATGACCAATATAAATTCAGTTTCATTTACAGTGCAAAATCAGCTTTTATCGAAGGATATTATCTGATTCAGAGAATTATTGTAGGATTAATTACGGTATGGCCGATAATTTTAACAGGAGCCGTTATTGTTTATTTTCTGAAAAAAAGAAACTCCGTAAAAAAAGTAATTGAACGACATAAATTATAAAAATTGATTTAAAGAATGACCTTTTCGTTTTGATCGCAATTAAGGTATAAGGAACTGCGGTTAGATTGATTCTCATTTTTGAAATATTCATTTAATCAGGTAATACATCTTTAAAAATTTTTCAGAAAATTAATGGTTCTATTTGGAGTATCATTTTTTGGTAGCTCGATATGCAAATTTTCCTTAAATTTTTAAAATTTAAATATTTCTTATCATTTTGAGACCTTCACCCCATCCATTTTTTATTAAATTTGCAAATTGAAACAATCAGGATTCAGATGATTCGGTCCAACGCATTGTCTAAATCCTAAAATTAAGCCCTAAATTTATGCTATCAAAAATAAATCCTACCCAAACAAACAGCTGGAAAGCTCTTGATGAACATTTCGGAGATAACGATTTTGATCTAAGAAGTCTATTTGCATACAACCCAAATCGTTTTAATGAATTTTCTTTACAGAAGGATAATTTCCTTTTTGATTATTCTAAAAACCTGATCGATTCCCGGACCAAAGAGCTTTTATTGAATCTTGCAGAGGAAAGTCAACTGAAAGACTCCATTTCAAAAATGTTTTCCGGGGATAAGATCAATGAAACAGAAGGAAGAGCGGTTCTGCATACTGCTTTAAGGGATTTTTCGGATAAGGAGATCTTGGTAGATGGGGAAAACATCAAGCCTCAGATCAGAAGAGTGCTTGACCACATGAAATCTTTCTCTGAAAGTATTATTTCAGGAGATCACAAAGGTTTCAGCGGAAAAGAAATAACGGATGTTGTGAACATCGGCATCGGAGGTTCAGATTTAGGGCCTGTAATGGTAGTGTCGGCTTTAAAACACTTTAAAACGAGGTTAAACGTTCATTTTGTTTCCAATGTGGACGGAAATCACATTGCGGAAGTGGTAAAAGACCTGAATCCCGAAACCACTTTATTCATCATTGCCTCTAAAACGTTTACCACACAGGAGACCATGACGAATGCCAACTCGGCAAAGGATTGGCTCTTAAAAGCAGGAAAACAGGAAGATGTAGCGAAACACTTCGTTGCTTTATCTACGAATGTTCAGGCAGTTAAAGATTTTGGAATTGCAGAGGAGAATATCTTTGAATTCTGGGACTGGGTAGGCGGAAGATATTCGCTGTGGAGCGCGATCGGCTTAAGCATTGTGCTTTCTGTCGGATATGAAAATTTCGAGCAGTTATTAAAGGGAGCTTCCGATACAGACCAACATTTTCAGACGGCAGAGTTTTCTGAAAACATCCCAGTTTTAATGGGATTAATCGGAATATGGTATCGTAATTTTTATGCAGCTACAACCTATGCTATTCTTCCGTATTCACAGTATCTGGACCGGTTTGCAGCCTATCTTCAACAGGGAGATATGGAAAGCAACGGAAAATGTGTTGACCGAAACGGTGAATTTGTAGAATATGAAACCGGTCCGATCATCTGGGGAGAACCGGGAACCAACGGACAACATGCTTTTTATCAGTTGATTCATCAGGGAACAGAACTTATTCCTGCAGATTTTATCGCTTACGCAAAGAGCCCTAATAAAGTTTCTGACCATCAGGATAAGTTACTGGCTAACTTTTTTGCTCAGACTGAAGCACTGGCCTTTGGAAAAACTGAAGAGGAAGTAGAAGAAGAGTTAAAAAATTCAGGCAAATCAGATGAAGAAATTGATTTCTTACTGAATTATAAAGTTTTCCACGGAAACACACCAACTAACTCCATATTATTCAACGAACTAACTCCTTTTTCATTAGGACAGTTAATTGCTTTGTATGAACATAAAATTTTCGTTCAGGGGGTTATCTGGAATATTTTCAGTTTTGACCAGTTTGGGGTGGAGCTGGGAAAAGTATTAGCGAACAAGATCTTACCTGAACTGGAAAATAGTGAGAGCGTTAACTCCCACGATAGTTCTACCAACGGATTGATCAATTACTATAAAGCGAATAAATAAATTATTGCTGATTTTCATGATTTTGATTTAAAATAAATGAAATCAGCTTTTAAAAATAACGAGGATTTTGAGCTGGCGGACGACATGAAAAGAGCGATTGAAGAAAGCAATCCTTTTTAAAATTAGGTACGATAATGTGAGAGCACCGCCACTTAAAAAGTTCCCTTACATGATGTTATTTCAATTGAGGAAATTAAAAAATCCGTTTATGTAATTTCCGTTTTCTGCACACGTCAGAACCCGGAAAATATCCTTAAAAATCTAATAAAAAGTAATAAAGTAAAAATGGCAGAAATTCTTGACGGACTAAAGATATCCAAAGAAATAAAAGCAGAAATCAAGGTTGAAGTAGAAAAAATCCTTGAAAGCAAAAGAAGAGCACCCCATCTGGTGGCTATTCTTGTTGGAAACAACGGTGCAAGCAAGGCGTATGTAAATGCTAAAGTGAAAGACTGTGAAGAAGTAGGCTTTCAATCAAGTCTGGTTAAATTTCCAAGTACGGTTTCCGAAGCTGAGTTACTGGAAAAAATCGATGAGCTGAATAAATCCAAAGCAGTGGACGGATTTATCGTTCAGCTGCCATTGCCGGATCAGATCGATCAGGAAAAAATCATCAATGCGATTGATCCGAGAAAAGATGTAGACGGATTCCACCCTGAGAATTTTGGAAGAATGGCCCTGGAGATGGATACCTTCTTACCGGCAACTCCGTTTGGAATTTTAACATTACTGGAAAGATATAATATTGAGACCAAAGGGAAAGACTGTGTCATTATCGGGAGAAGTAAAATTGTGGGAAGACCGATGAGTATTTTGATGGGAAGGAAAGATTTCCCGGGAAACTCTACGGTGACGCTTACCCATTCCTACACAAAAGATATTGAAGAGTATACCAAAAAAGCAGATATCGTGATCACCGCTTTAGGGGATCCGCACTTCTTAAAAGGGGAGATGATCAAGGACGGAGCCGTAATTGTGGATGTAGGAATTACAAGAGTAGACGATGATTCTCCAAAAGGATATTATCTGGCTGGTGATGTAGATTTCGACAGTTGCGCTGCCAAAGCAAGCTGGATCACTCCTGTTCCGGGGGGAGTAGGACCTATGACAAGAGCGATGCTGATGAAAAACACCATCATTGCTTATAAGACTTCGGTCTATAACGACTAAATTTAAAATGAATAAAGAAGAAGATATTTTATTAAAAGAAGGTAAAATGCTCCCTGTGATGGAGCATTTTTACACTCTTCAGGGAGAAGGAGCACACACGGGTAAAGCAGCCTATTTCATCAGATTAGGCGGTTGCGACGTCGGCTGCCACTGGTGTGATGTAAAAGAAAGCTGGGACCCCACGCTGCATCCATTAATGAGTGCAGAAGAAATCGCAGAAACAGCGGCAAGACATTGCAAAACTATTGTATTAACAGGTGGTGAGCCTTTGATGTGGAATCTTGATATTTTAACATCCAGGTTAAAAGAACTGGGATGTACAGTTCATATTGAGACCTCGGGCGCCTACCCGATGAGCGGGCAGATCGACTGGATCACCCTTTCACCAAAGAAAACAGGCCTTCCAAAAGATGAAATCTACCAACGGGCACACGAGCTTAAAGTAATTATCTTTAATAACAATGATTTCAAATTTGCGCAGGAACAGGCAGCAAGAGTTTCCGAAAACTGTACTTTATACCTTCAGAGTGAATGGAGCAAGCGTGATGAAATGTACCCGAAGATTACGGACTTTATTCTTGAAAATCCACGATGGAGAGCATCAGTTCAGACGCATAAATATCTGAATATCCCATAAAAATATGTAACTTAGCTCTTCGTATCCGTAAACGCCCATAGATGCAGAGAATTCGATACTCTAGATACCTGAAATCGATCATCATTTTGCTTGACCTGATGGTTATGGCATCTATTTTTATATTCTTTTTCGTAAGCAGAAACCAGGCGCTGAAATACAATCAGGAATCGTGGTATCAGAACGCTTTCTCTCTGGCATTATTGTTTTTATTCTGGATGCTGTTAAGCGGCAGGACAAAAATTTATAATATTCCGAGAAACTTAACCTATACGTTATTTCTTGAGAGACTTCTGATTCACTTTATGCTGTTTATACTCGGGGTTTTTCTGATCGGAAAGGTGAGTTACAATGCATTTTTCAATTCAGATATTTACTGGCTTTCATTGTATCTGTTTTTCTTTGTTTTCCTGGCCAAATCCATTATTTATTTTGCCATTAAATACTTCCGTAGTTTAGGAATCAACTACAGAAATATCATGTTTCTGAGTGAAAACAGCTCTACAGAGATTCTGAAAAATATTTTTAAGGACAGAAAAGACTACGGATACAAGATATTCGAATATGGGAAAACCGAAATCAATGCCTCAGAATTGGTAGAATTCTGGAAAAATCACGGAATACATACGCTGTTTTTCCCATCGGAAAATTCATTTGACGAGAAAACGCAGGATGATATTTTCAGACTGGCAGAAGCCAATAAAGTGCATATCTCATTGGTACCCAGTATTACACAAAGTGATTTTTTCCTTTATGATCTGGCGTACATCCAGACACAACCGGTTCTTAATCAGGCAAGATATCCTTTAGATTATTACTCGAATTTTCTGTTAAAAAGGAGTTTTGATATCATCTTTTCCATCATCGTTCTGGCCGGCATCTGTTCCTGGTTATTTCCGATAATTGCAATTATTATTAAAACAACTTCGAAAGGGCCCGTTTTTTTCATACAGAAAAGATATGGCTTTCATGAGGAGGTTTTTAACTGTATTAAATTCAGAACGATGATCATCAATGATGAGTCTTCTACGAAAACAACCAGTGAAAATGATGCCAGAATTACAGGCTTCGGGAAGCTTTTAAGGAAAACAAGTCTGGATGAGATGCCTCAGTTTATTAATGTATTAAAAGGTGAAATGTCAATTGTAGGACCCAGACCCCACATGCTGGCTGTAGATAATTACTACAAACCCAAAATCGGAAGGTATAGCCTGCGGAGCATGGTCAGCCCGGGGATTACAGGGCTGGCACAGGTAAACGGGCTCAGAGGGGATTCGGGTGATGTAGAGATAGAGATGACCAAGCGCGTACTGGCAGATGCCTTTTATGTAAGAAACTGGAGTTTCGTGCTGGATCTTGTCATTATTTTAAAAACAGTCCTGTTAGTAATCGGAGGAGATAAGAATGCCAAGTAGGGTTCAGAAAAATGATTATAAGACCGGAATCTTATTGATAACGGATGCGTATTGTATCATTTTAACCTTCACTTTAATTAAATAAAAAAGTCTAATTTAGCATTATGTTAAAAAAGTTTTTTACAGCGGTAGGAGAATATATTATCCTATTAGGTAAATCTATTCAGAAGCCTCAGAAAATGAGGGTATTCTGGAAGCTGTTTATGAGAGAAATCAATGATTTGGGAGTCAACTCATTCGGGTTGGTGATCTTCACATCTATATTTGTGGGAGCGGTAGTCGCCATTCAGATGTTTAACAACTTTGATGCTTCTTCATTCCCCATCCCTCCTTCATTTGTAGGGTATGCTACCAAGGCGGTACTGGTACTGGAATTTGCCCCTACGATCATCAGTCTGATCCTGGCGGGTAAAGTAGGTTCATATATTGCCTCCAGTATCGGAACAATGAGGGTTTCTGAACAGATTGATGCATTGGATATTATGGGAGTGAACTCTCCCAATTTTCTGATACTTCCGAAAATTATCGCCTGTGTGATCTTCAATCCTCTTCTTATTGCTATAAGTATCGTATTCGGTATATTAGGAGGTTACATTGCAGGAGTGTTAACAGGAAACTGGACTACCGCAGATTATATCACAGGAATTCAGATGTACATGCCGAATCTTTTTATTTATTATGCCTTTACGAAAACTGCTGTTTTTGCATTCGTAATTGCCACTGTTCCGTCTTATTTCGGATACACCGTAAAAGGAGGTTCACTGGAGGTAGGTAGAGCAAGTACACAGGCCGTAGTATGGACGATGGTATTCATTATCCTTTCTGAATTAGTATTAACCCAATTGATATTAAGCTAATGATTGAGGTAAAAGATCTTAAAAAAAGTTTTGATGAAGTTGAAGTACTTAAAGGCATTTCAACCTCTTTTGACAAAGGGAAAGTAAACTTAATTATTGGGCAGAGCGGTTCAGGAAAAACAGTTTTCCTTAAAAGCTTACTTAATGTTTATCAGCCTTCATCAGGAGAAATCCTTTTTGACGGCAGAAACATTAATGTCATGAACAGGGAGGAAAAACAACAGCTGCGTTCCGAGATCGGGACGGTATTCCAGGGGAGTGCCCTGTTTGATTCTCTTACGGTCGAGGAAAATATTATGTTTCCTTTAGACATGTTCACCAATCTTACTTTCAGAGAGAAAAAAAGAAGGGTTTTTGAAGTTATCGGAAGAGTACATCTTGATAAAGCCAACAGAAAATTTCCGTCCGAAATTTCCGGAGGGATGCAGAAAAGAGTTGCCATTGCCAGAGCTATTGTAAACCATCCTAAATATCTGTTCTGTGATGAGCCCAATTCCGGGCTGGATCCTTATACTTCTAATGTCATTGATGATCTTCTTCTTGAGATTACCCAGGAATATAACACCACTACGATCATCAACACCCATGATATGAATTCTGTAATGACAATTGGTGAGAAGATTGTTTATCTCAGACTAGGCATTAAGGAGTGGGAAGGAAATAAAGACATTCTGATTACGGCAGGCAATAAAAATCTCATCGACTTCGTTTATTCATCAGAATTATTTAAAGAACTCAGAGAATATTTACTGGAAAATAATAAAACCATTGAAAATACGATCACAAAAATAGATGACAATGAAAAAGGTACTTAGTATAGGATTAATAGGGTTTTCGCTATTCGCTTCTGCACAGATTTCTCTGGCAGCAAAAGCAAACCTGATCTTCCCGACGGGATCTCCATCCTGGCAGAACATTAAAGGAACAGTAAATCAGGCTGTAGAAGGAGAAGGTAAAAATAATGTAGGTTTCAATGTAGGTCTTTCCTTAAAGGCGAATCTTCCGCTGTCTTTCTTCGTGATGCCGGAGCTGTATTATACTCATTTTAAAAGTGATTTTACAGATCCTACGTCTAACACAAGCTTTGATATTAACAGCAACCGTATCGACCTACCCGTTCTTGTAGGACACAAGGTATTGGGAGATATGCTGGGAGTATTTATAGGCCCTGTGGCAAGCTATAACTTAAGCAAAGAAGATACCTATAACGATTTCAAAGAAAACGCAAGGGATAACTTTACGGTCGGTTATCAGTTTGGAGCCCAGCTTGAAATTAAGAAATTCCTGGTGAATGCAAAATATGAAGGCGCATTCAGTAAAGACACCAGAAACTTCATTAATAAAGTTTCCGGTGAAGAGATCAGATACGACAATCGCCCTAACCTGTTTATGGTAGGAGTCGGATATAAGTTCTAGAACATCTGATATAAAAATATAGAAATCCTCAAATTTTAAATTTGAGGATTTTGATTTTGCTGACGCTGAAGTTCTGCTTCTCTTCTTGCGATTTCTGCAGCCTGTTTTTCGAGATCTTCTTTATCCTTCTGCAGCTGTCTGAATTCTTTTCTTTTCTGCTCTTCTTTTATTGCGCTCCCCTTGCTGACATATCCTACCAGACCACCAATAATCAGGCCTATTCCAATGCCTCCCAGGATTCCCATGATATGAGGCATACCCAGGTCATTAATGGTAAAGTTGGGAGAGGTAAGATAAAATAGCAATACTGATAAAGCTAAAAGTACAAGTCCGATAATCGTTAAATTTTTCATAGTGTTGTGTTTACATTAAAAAAAAGCCTTACCCAATTTACTAAAAAATTATATAAGGCTTTTGAGATTATATTATTTTATTCTTTATATTTTTCCACCGGCAGCTTTATAATATTCTAAAGCTTTAGGAAGGTCTCTGTTAATATCGGAAATTCTCGTTTCCGGATTAGGGTGAGTCGATAAAAATTCCGGTTGTCTGTTTCCCGAAGACGCCCCTTCCATTCTGTTCCAGAAAGGTACTGCTTCTCTGGGATCATATCCTGCCATCGACATTAAATACAATCCCATTTTATCTGCTTCCGATTCCTGATTTCTGCCATATTTCAGTAAGGCCACCTGAGACCCGATAGGATAAACTTTCTCGAAAACTCCGGCCCATTGTGCGTTAGAGATAGTTCCTCCCAAAATTGCGCCGCCATATTGCGCCACCATGGCCTGAGAAATTCTTTCATTTCCATGACCGGCTAAGGCGTGAGACACTTCATGCCCCATCACAACTGCGAGCCCGTTATCGTTTTTAGTTACCGGCAGGATCCCTGTATACACTGCAACTTTCCCTCCCGGCATACACCATGCATTCAATTCATTGCTCTGGATAAGGTTAAATTCCCAGTTATAGTTCGTAAGATCTGCCGATCTGCCGATAGACTGATAATATTTCTGTGCGGCCGCTTTTATTCTGCTTCCTACGTTAACCACTCTTTTGGCATCTGCCGTTCCGGAAATTACTTTAGATTTTGACAGTGTTGTCTTGTACTCCTGTGCAGACATTGTTAATATTTCCGAATTATTGGCAATCTGTAAAGAAGACCTTCCTGTAATAGGATTCGTGGTGCAAGATGCGATCGACAGAGCAATGGCTCCTATTCCAAATAGATGTGTTATTTTCATTGTTTCGAGTGTTAATAATTCAACCTTAACAATTTTTATTCCAAAAGAAAAAACATAAAGAATATATTTGCATACATTTTGCTATTAAAGTTAATAAATATTTATTACCATGAAAAAGTATATTTCAGTTATATTTCTGCTTGGATTTTTATTGATTTTCCAAAACTGTGCATCTCAGAAGTCTTCTGATCCACAAGCAGTAACCGCAATGGTGAACGCTCAGGAGTTTACTTTTTATGCCGAGAGAGCCAATCCGACCAATTATGATGTGATTAATGTCATGAATTCTATGCCGAATGCTACCTCAACCAGAATGTTAAATCTGGACGGAGGATACACTATAGACCTAAAGAATAATGTGCTGGATGTTTATCTTCCTTATTTCGGGAGATCATTTAAGGCTACTTACGGGGGAGACAACAGTTACAAATTCAGTTCTAAAGATTTTAGCTTAAATAAATCTCAGAACAAGAAAGGAAACTGGGTTATAAAAATCAAGCCTAATGATGTAAATACGGTAAATGAAATCATCATTGAGGTTTTCAAAAACGGTAAAGCTTTCACCTCTATACAGAGTAATGACCGACAGCCCATTTCTTACGACGGCTATATTTCAAAAGGTGCAAGTCCTGCAAAGGATAAAACAGCGCAACCTTAATCTTTAAATAGAAATTTCTCAACAAATAATTTTGCTTCGGTGCTTGGATTTGAAATCAGCGCGGAAGCATTTTTTTTATGCTGAATATATGCTTCTTCTACCGAGTTATCCCGCTTCATCATCGATAAAATATATTCCTGTACCCAATATTCAAAACGTTTCTCCGACTGCCTTGTCCTCACGTCATTAAAACGGTCGGTTTTCTTTTTCAAAGTGATGAAGTTATCAATTTTTTCATAAACATCCTGCAAACCTTCATTATGTAATGCAGATCCCAATACAACCGGCACTTTCCAGTCTTTTTCTTTCGGTGGAATAAAATCGAGGGCTCTTTTTAATTCAAGCCTTGTATTTTTTGCTTTCTGCAGATTATCTTTTTCTACCTTATTGATGAAGATAACATCTACCATTTCCATGATCCCGCGCTTGATTCCCTGAAGCTCGTCACCACCGCCGATAATTTTTAAAAATAAAAATACGTCGGTAATATCTGCCACTAAAACTTCAGACTGTCCCACGCCCACCGTTTCAATTAAAATATAATCATAACCTGCTGCCTCACAAATCATCATGGTTTCGAAAGTGGTATTGGCCACTCCACCTAGAAATCCGGAGCTCGGCGAAGGGCGAATAAAGGCATTTTCTTCCCTGGAAAGTTCTTCCATTCTCGTTTTATCACCCAGAATACTCCCTTTGTTAATCGAAGAGCTCGGATCTATTGCTAAAACCGCTACTTTTTTGCCTTGTGTAATCACCAGTCTCCCGAAATTTTCTATAAAAGTCGATTTTCCTGCTCCCGGAACTCCTGTAATGCCTACCCGGACTGAATTTCCCGTGAAAGGCATGATCTGTTTTAAAAGATCTTCGGCCTGCTGTCTGTGTTCTGCTTTTTTGCTTTCGACCAAAGTAATGGCTTTTGCAATCATACGTTTATTTCCTGACCGTATTCCTGCTAATAATTCTTCTGTTGAAAATTTCATTGATTCAAAAATAAGGATTAAACACTGAATGATCAATAGTTCACCACTTTCCCTGTAAGTTTTAATTTAAAATTTATTAAACGTGAATGATTGTTCACCATACTGCTATTTTTACAATTTTTATTTCTTCTAAATTAAAACTACATCTTATTTTATTTACAGCACAAGGAATTTCCTACATTTGCTATTTACCATAAAGATAAACATGAAAAGAATAATCTTAGCGGGATCACTGGCAGCTGTTGCATTACTATCCTGTACCCCGAAAGCATCCACTGCAGCCTCACCTGTACTGGCCGTATCTACTGCTGAACAGATCGCTCAAGGGAAAACCATTTTTGAAAATTCGTGCGGAAGATGTCATAAATTGCCGGACCCGGCAAAGCATACTCCTGTACAGTGGGTAGGCATTATGAATTCTATGGCTCCCAAAGCAAAATTAACAGATGAGCAGCATCAGTGGGTTTATGATTATGTAGTCTCTGTAAAGAAATAACCGTAATAACGAGTTGACTTCAGAGGCAGCGGTTCCGTGTGCATATCTCATTCATTCATACAGTTTCGGAGTGTAAAGCATTGAATCTACATGCATTGAAATGTGATATCTATTTGCTGAAACTACAAAAGGAAACCAAATCTGAATCCCCTTATTAGTTGTAATTTAATTATGATTATCCGATTCAGAATTTTGTGATACGCAGAGAACTGCGATTGTAAAAAGTTTCATACCATTTTTTCCAATCGTCTGAAAAAAATAAAACATCCAGTTATTCGGATGTTTTACTTTTTTGTTCAGACTTATCTTCAGGTGCCAACCGGTCTATTTCCTTTTTCAGCAGTTCTATATAATCCTGCAGGTGTTTCAGAAGTGACATACTCATTTCACTGCTATAGTTATTTATAGTATTCGAGTCTCCCGCATTATTTGGGTTTCCCGCATTTGCGTTCCCAGTATTTCCAAAAGAAGCTCCGGGACTGTCATTAATTACCGGATTCTCAATAATTATTTTTGCCTCCTCCTCTTCGTAGATATCTTCTAACGGAACATCCAAAAAACGGGCAATCTTATTCCATTCTTCAGAAACAATTCTTACATCGCCGCTTTCTTTCCTGCTGTAGTTAGAAACGTCTGTAGGGATAATGTCCGCTATCTGCTGCTGGGTATACCCTTTTCTTTTTCTTACCTCTCGTAATTTTATTTTTTGCATGATTCATATTTTATACAAAATTGCAAAAAAATTATAATATGCGCCCTAAAAAGTTTTTATGGGGTGTCAGTCCGGGTCCCTTTTGTTAAATTTTGGTTATTACTGCATTATTACTGAGTCATTATTTTTTTGGATTTTGGAATTTACTGTTTTCCGATGATTCTTACATCGGTCCCGGAAAATCTGCGGACCGGGCTTCCTCTCTGTACCTGCAAATGGTTGCTCCAGATTTCCATCCTCCTTTTTTGCAGCTGAATGATATCCTGTGCCAGTACTTTCTCCTTTAACCTGGTGACCGCCCGTTTCTTATTTTCCAGCTGTGAACGCGAGTCCTGCACAAATACGCTCTGTCCGGTGGGAATATAAGTGGCGCGCACGGCAGTATTTACTTTATTTACATTTTGTCCGCCACTTCCCTGGCTGCGTGTGGTCTGATAAAGAATCTCTTTTTCATTAAAGCTTATTTTTTCCAGCCCTTCCAGTTCAAAAATACCGATAAACCAATTGCTTCTTTTATGCAACCTGCGGAAAGGACTTTTTTCTGACCAGCAGATACTTCCCAGCCAGGTCTTTAAAAATTCGCTTACTTCTTTTCCTTTTAAAAGCAACGTTACGGATTTTAAGGTAAGATTTTCATCACCCTTTTCGCGGTGAATAACTTCATGGTCTATTTTATTGTTTTTTGCTTCCTCCAGGAAGATCCTGAAAACTTTTGCTACGACCCACTGGCATTCCAGAGGTCCCTTTCCCGAGGAGATCTGTATGATTTTTTCCATTGTATAATTAATTCCGGAGATCCGGATTAGATGATTTTTATTTTGTTTTGACTTGTTTTTTTTAAAACCTAACAGGTTTTTGAAACCTGTTAGGTTTATGCCTGGCTCAACAGTTCTGATGATCTCAAATTATTTATCCATTCTCACCATTCTGGGCTGGAAAGTCCCGAGGATATCCACCAGCTCACTCTGAGCGTTCATGACCTCATTAATGTCTTTATATGCCATGGGTGCTTCTTCGGTATTTCCACCCACCGGGGGAACATTTTTAAGTTTGAGTTCTTTTTTTAAAACCTTATAGGTTTTTGAAACCTGTTAGGTTTATGCCTGGCTCAACAGTTCTGATGATCTCAATTATTTATCCATTCTCACCATTCTGGGCTGGAAAGTCCCGAGGATATCCACCAGCTCACTGAGCGTTCATGACCTCATTAATGTCTTTATATGCCCTGGGCGCTTCTTCGGTATTTCCACCCATCAGGGTGACATTTTTAAGTTTCAGTTCTTTTTTTAAAACCTAACAGGTTTTTGAAACCTGTTAGGTTTATGCCTGGCTCAACAGCTCAGATGATCTTATTTATCCATTCTCACCATTCTGGGCTGGAAAGTCCCGAGGATATCTACCAGCTCACTCTGAGCGTTCATGACCTCATTAATGTCTTTATATGCCATGGGTGCTTCTTCGGTATTTCCACCCATCAGGGTGACATTTTTAAGTTTGAGTTCTTTTTTGATATCATTCTGAGTGAAAAGGTTTCTGCATTCTCCTCTCGAAAAAGCCCTTCCTGCACCGTGTGAGGCAGAGTTTAATGAATCCGGATTTCCTTTTCCGCGTACGATGAAGCCTTTTGCCGTCATCGACCCGGGAATCATTCCCAGTTCATTTTCATTGGCAGGCGTTGCTCCTTTCCGGTGGACAATCACTTCTTTCCCGTTATGCACTTCTTTCCAGGCAAAGTTGTGATGGTTTTCTATCCTGGCTTTTACCCTGCCTCCTACTGCTTTCACCAGTCTCCGGTGAATATCGTCATGACAGGCCGAAGCGTAATCTCCGGCCAGATTCATGGCAGTCCAGTATTCCAATCCCAGGTGGGTGTTCAGATCCAGCCATGCAAAGTTCTGCGCTTCTTTCGGCAGCGGACATTGCTCTGTTGCTACTCTTGAATAATACTGAGCAATCTCAGCTCCGAGACCCCGTGAACCACTGTGTGACAGGATGCCGAGATATTTTCCTTTGGGAAGGCCGATCTGTGGATCTTCTTCCGTAATTTCCACTTCCCCGAATTCTACAAAGTGGTTTCCGCCTCCGGAACTGCCCATCTGCTTGATGGCTTTTCCTTTTAATCTTCTCAAAATCGGAATCAGATCAAACGTATCCCGGTCGAAAATTTCGTGATCGACATGGGATTTATGCGTTTCGTACATTCCGAATTTGGTATGCTCCGCGAGCGCTTTTTCGTACTTATCTCTGGCTCCGTCCAGGTATGAAACCGGCGTATCCAAAATACTGAGGCTCATTCTGCAGCCTATATCCATCCCGACTCCGTAAGGAATCACGGCATTTTCCACCGCAAGAACACCTCCGATCGGAAGCCCGTAGCCGCTGTGTGCATCGGGCATTAAAGCTCCCTGTGTTGAAATTGGAAGTTTCAGTGCCGTGTACAGTTGGTTTTTTGCCTCATCTGAAATGTTATTTCCGAAAATCTGAAAAGAAGCACGGTTGGCATTGAGCATTCTTTTTTCCGTTTTCCTGGAGGAAAGCAGTGCTTCTGCGATTTGCCCGAAGGTTAAATCATTTTCAAATTGTTCCGGGCTCTGCAGAATTTCCTTTAAAAGAGATTTTACATGATGAATATTTTTCGTTGCAAAATTTCTTTTCATGACTTCCAGAGCGATATTGACGCTCTGATTATTCGGATATCCTATTTTTAATATATCTTTTCCTTTTAGTTTTAAATTTCCCATTGTTTTTGTTTTAAAATTTGCGGATATTATTATCCTCTAAACTTTCTGCAAACTCTGTTGCAGACATTTTGTAGTGAAAGCATTTCCTGCTCACGGTGTGATCACGTCTGTACTTTTCTTTCCACCGGGCGGACTTTCCATAAATCGTCTTATGGGTAATTCCCGCCACTTTATACTGACGTAAGAAATCATCGAGTTCGTCTGTTTCTTTTTCCAGTTCTGAATCTAAAGGTTTGTAATGGGTGATGATATAAGGTTTCACTCTTAATATAAACCTCCATGGCTCGATGAATTCGTAGCTGCTGACGGTTGTTTTTCTGAACGGGCAATAGGTTTCTGTTCTTAAAAAATATTGTCTTTCTCTATCCGTTAATCCCATCCTTGGATCATTCCACTCATAGGTCGAAAGGCTGGTAATTTTCTGCTCCCGGTCAACATAAATTCTTCTTCCGGATTTTCTTTTCTTTTTTAAGAATTTCCGGGTTTCAGAATACATTTCCGTGTTGATTTTATTCAGGATCCCATTGAAAAACGTTCCGTCTTTCGTTCTCATCACATCATCTCTCACCACAAAGAATCTTACAAATCCTTTTTGGTAAGGCTTTTCCAAAAGGACCAGCGGAATTTCTCTTCTTAATTGCCAAAGTTCGTTACACCGTTTATACTTTTGTCTGATCTGTTTTTCTACATCTTTTCTTATGATTCTTTTTCGGCTTCTCAGACTTCTTAGCCTGGAAGACAGAAGGTTCTCTTTTTCCATTAATTCCAGATATTAGAGGTGAGGTACGGAAGATTGTGTTCCGTACGTCACATTAAATCTTAATCAACCTCATTTTTAGTTGATCACTGTTTCAAACCTATCCGGTTTATTTCCAAAGCATTATCATTAGCCCCGATAGAAACGGCATCCTTTTTTGTTGCGGGCGCAGCGAAGCGGAGACCGCAGCAAAAAGATACAGTGGATAGCGGGAACAGCTCCTGAAAACTATTCCTGGGATAAGCTCTGAATATTATTAAAAAAAGATTTCGGGGAAAACTAAATTTGAGTTTTGAAATATTGCGCAATAAAAAACCCGAAATCTTACGACTTCGGGTTTTGATATATCATTATACTGTTATTCTAAGAATGTACCGAACCACGAAGCCTCACCACCATAAGTGGCAAACCGATTGGAAAATGATGATCGAATCTGAACATTGCTTCGTTGTTTTTTAAGGATTATACTTTATTTCTGGTGCAAATATATGCATTTTTCTGAAAATGAAAAATTTTTATGGTTTTTCCATCCTTTTTCAATAGATTATCATTCGATGCAAAATGGTATATTTGTGTTCTTATACTAAATAATTATGAAAAACACTTTAATGAGATCGTTATTTTACGTATTCACATTAGCTATTCTATTTTCCTGTAATTCTAATAAGAATAATGAAGTTTTAGGGTACACCACAGATGCTACTCTGGGGTTATCGAGGGTAAACCTAAAAACGATTTCCAATAAAATCCCAGTAGATAAAATTTTAAAGGAGAAAAAAGACCTGAAGGAGGATCAAAAATTTTTTCTGCAGCTTCTAAACAAACCGAAAGAGTCCGGTATTGATACGGATAAGCCTCTATATTTCATCATTGACCAGGGAAAATCTACTTCGGATCCTGATGCAAAAGCTTTTTTCTGGATCAGTGACAAAACGAAGTTTCAGAAAAGCATGTCAGATCTTACCAAAAGTAAAATTACGGTTGACAAAAAAGATTATATCTACTCAGACGGAAAATTAACGGGCAGTATCAAAGGAGATATGGCCATTGTTTCCAGCGAAAAGTCTTATAACCCTTATGCAGGCTACAATTCTTATAATACTCCTGAACCTTCTGCAAAACTTAACGAAAAGTATTTCACCGATTTCTGGGGAAGAAAAGGAACGGCGAATGATGCCATTAAAGATCAGGTAAACCAGTCACTGGTAGATAATAAAGACATCAGCGGATGGGTAAATCTTGCTGCTGTAGCGAGCTATGCTTCCAAAGGATACATTGAGACTCTTGCCGTCAATAAACTAATCAAAGATTCGGGGATCGGTTTCGATTTCAATTTTGACAAGGGAAAAGCTGAAATGGACACAAAGACCTTCTTCAACGCAGAAATGAAAAAAGTGGTTGAAAAATACTACGACAAAAACAAGGTAGATTACGATCTGGTAAAGAATGTAGAGCTGGATAACGCCAAATCTTTCACCATCGGATTTTTCAGTTTAGATTTCATGAAATACCTGGTAAAAGAAGCGGGTTTTGAAGCTACGGTTAACCATTATTTAGCGTCTACCAATAAAACACTGGAAGACATCACGTCTACTTTCACGGGAGATTATGCTTTTATAGATTTCAAAGCCAAACCGGCTGATTCGCTGGACTATTACCGAACTAACAATGCGGTGGTATTAGGTTTCAATCCCAAGAAAAAGGATAACCTGACTTCATTGCTTCAAGGGCCGTTGGGCGCCAGCAAAAAATATATGATCGCTGATCATCAGGTCATTTTCTCTGATGATAATAATGTGATCTACCAGTTCCAGAACAAGAAAGCCGGAAAAAATGCAAAGCTTGACAAAAAATCGGGAATCACGGCGTACTCATGGTCTGACGGAAGTGATTACAACCAGAGAGAGAAAGCAAGTGTAAAAGTGGTGGATATGGTTAATGAATCTAAGGAAGAAGGAGGAAACCTGGTATCAAAGACGGTTTTCACTTTAGACAAAAAAGACGAAAACGCACTGTATTATTTGATAATGAATGGATAATATTGTTTTAGAAAATATTTCACCTAAATATTTCACTCCCAGGAATATCGAACAATCTGAAATCTGGAAAAAGAATATTTTTTTCCGGAAAGGAAACAAAATCCTGATTGTCGCCCCTTCCGGGAGTGGAAAATCTACGCTGGCTACCGCTATTCTGGGGACGCATTTTGAATATGAAGGCGAGATACTCTATGACCGACAGGCTGTCAAAAAACTTCACCTCGAAAAAATTGTGGAACACAGAAAAGAGGGTGTGAGCTTACTCTTCCAGGATGTTAGACTGATTAAAAATCTTACGGTTTCTGAGAATATTCTGCTTCGTATCTTTAATAAAGACCGAAAAAAATTTGTCCCAAAAATGGAAGAATATGCCGCCAGATTAGGAATAGAAAATCTGCTTCATAAGAAAGCGGAAAACTGCTCGTATGGTGAAAGACAGAGAAGTGCTATTGTGAGGAGCCTGGTAAATCCTACTGACTTTCTGATCTATGATGAATGTTTCAGCCACCTGGATCTAAACAACAAAAAAATGGCATTCTCCCTGATTAATGAGGTGTCCGGGGAAAGCGGAAGTTCGGTGATCTTTTTTGAGCTGAATGCGTTTCCTTTTGAGCACGACTGTCAAATTCTTCATTTATAACAGCGTATGAAGAAAATCTTTAATTCAATAATACTGTATGCAGGGTTATTTATAGCCTTTATTCTGGTGCTTTCCTGCCTTCAGCTCTACGAAAATGCCAACAGGCTCTTCGGAAGCAAGAGCAGTGACAGTAACTACTGGCTGACCTTCAGCAAGAAAATTACGCCTGATAATATTGGGCGAAAAGAACTTTTGGGCTTTAATGAAAACGATATCGCCAAGCTAAGGCAATGGGAAGAGGTGAAAAGTATTTATCCTTTTTCTGCCAATGAGTTTAAAGCTTCTGCCAATGGCGGGGATTTTATACCTTTTTACACGGATCTGTATTTCGAAGGGGTAGATATCAAGGCCATTGATGTTCCTCTGACCGAGGAAGATTTCCAGGTGAAAGGTGACGAAATTCCGATCATCATTTCAAGAGAATACCTGAATCTTTACAATTACGGATTTGCTTTAAACCAGGGGCTCCCACAGATTTCAGAAGATTTTGCAAAGAAAATCGAAGTGAACATCAATATCGTGGTCAATAAAGAGAATAAAAGCTATAAAGGAAGAATGGTCGGGCTTTCGGACAGGATACATTCTGTTCTGATTCCGAAAAAATTTCTTGATTCTCTGAATTTGGTTGCAAAGCCTGAATTAGCCCATCAACCGAAAATCTACAACAGGATTCTGGTACAGGTGAAAGATTCCGGTGATGAGGGTCTGATCACCAAAATGAAAGAAAACAATTATGAATCTAACCAGGAAAGCCTGCGCTCCGCGAAGATTAAATCCAAACTTTTTCTTGTGCTGAAAGTAATTGCCGTTCTGGGAATTTTCATTTTTGCGCTTTGTCTTTATATTATCGTAAGCTTTATTAAAATCCGTTTCCTGGAAAAGCAGGAAGAGGTTTCTATTAAAAACAGTCTAGGATATTCTCCCAAAAAGATGGTAAGCAATATCAGCAGAACTTTTAGCATCAACTTAATGATTGTTTTGATTCTAAGTTTAGGGTTACTTGCTGTCGGGCAATATTTTTTGGCAAAATCGGGTGTTTCCAACGGATTATTATCGCTTTATATCAATCCTCTGCTCTGGATGGTTATCGTCATTATTCCCGTAATGGTTTATTTCTTTGTGAAAGAACTGATTTACCGATGGCTCATCAGGTCATGGAAAATATAAATAAAACGACCATCGTGCTGATGGTCGTTTTTATTTGGTATAGGTTTATTTTTAATCTTTTGAGCCAAGATCGTCCATAGGATCGTCCATCCCCTTTATGATGTTTGAATGGTATACTCTTTCTGAGCCGAGGAAATATATATTATGTCTTGCTTTTGCTATAATTCCGTCGTATTCCTTTTCTGTCATTCCCTCCGGAATGTCTTTCTGCTGATCCGAAGGTTTTCTGTAGACTTCCAGCGCTCCGTTCTCATTAAGAACGGCTTTTGCTACTTTAGCCTGCTCAAGATCATCTGCATACACTACAATATTATTTTTCCCGATGCTGTGTGTTCTGTATGCATCCAGCATTTCAGCGTCGTGAGCGAAGACGTAATCGAAAAACCCTTTGGTTTTTTCGTCTTCCTGATAATGATTCAATCCACTTTCTACGTTAGATTTTGAAACAATAATATTTGCTTCGTTAAATCCTTTTTCTCTTAAATCTCTTTTGATTTCCTCTGTATCTACAGTCTGCGGAAATACTGAAACTACTGTATAAGCCATAATATTTTATTTTGGTTACGGTCTACAGTACAAATGTTATGCAATTTATTCTCTGGAAGCCAATTAGTTTAAAAATTTCTCCAAAATATCTACTGCACACTTGGGAAGATTGGTTCCGGGACCGAAAATAAAATCGGCTCCGTTGGCATACAGAAACTCATAATCCTGCTGGGGAATTACGCCGCCTACTACGATCGTAATGTCATCAGCACCCAGCTTTTTCAATTCTTCTACGACCTGAGGAACCAGAGTTTTGTGTCCGGCTGCCAGAGATGATACGCCCAGGATATGAATGTCGTTCTCCACCGCCTGTTTTGCCACTTCTTCAGGGGTCTGGAACAGCGGGGCAACGTCCACATCGAATCCCATATCGGCAAATGCTGTCGCTACTACCTTAGCTCCTCTGTCGTGACCGTCCTGTCCCATTTTTGCCACCATTAATCTTGGGCGGCGGCCTTCTTCTTCCTCAAACTTCTGAGTCAGGTTCAGGGCTTTTTCGAAATATTCGTTCTTTCCTGCGTTCATGGCATACACTCCTGAAATGGTTCTGATGTTTGCTTTATATCTCCCGAAGCTTTCTTCCATCGCATCGCTCATTTCGCCCAGGGTAACTCTTCTTCGGGCAGCCTCAATGCACAATTCCAGAAGATTTCCTTTTCCGGTTTTTGCACTTTCCCTGATTTCATCGAGAATATGGTTTACAGCTTCGGTATTCCTGTTCAGCTTGATAGATTCTAATCTTTCGATCTGTTTTCTCCGTACTTCCGTATTATCGATATCAAGGATCTCAATCTGGTCCTGTTTTAAATCCGATTTAAAGGAATTTACTCCAATAATGAATTCTTCACCACTATCAATTTTTGCCTGCTTTCTTGCTGCGGCTTCTTCGATTCTCATTTTTGGGATTCCAGCTTCTATCGCTTTCGTCATTCCGCCTTCCTGCTCTACCTCATCGATGTATTTCATCGCTTCTTCGATCATCTGCTGGGTAAGGCTTTCTACGAGGTTGCTTCCTCCCATCGGATCTACCACGTCACAGATACCGCTTTCCTGCTGAAGGATAATCTGGGTATTCCGGGCAATTTTTGCCGAATAATCTGTAGGCAGGGCAATGGCTTCATCCAATGCGTTGGTATGGAGAGACTGGGTTCCGCCCAAAGCTGAAGACAATGCTTCAATGGCTGTTCTGGTGATATTATTAAAAGGTTCCTGCTCGGTTAAAGACCATCCTGATGTCTGTGAATGGGTTCTCAGTGCCAGAGATTTAGGATTCTGAGGATTGAACTGTTTTAAAAGTTCGGCCCAAATGTATCTCGCGGCTCTCATCTTTGCAATTTCCATAAAATGATTCATTCCAATGGCCCAGAAGAACGATAACCTTGGCGCAAAATCATCGACATTCATTCCTGCTTTTATCCCTGTCCTCACATATTCAAGACCATCAGCCAGTGTATAAGCCATCTCCAGAACCGGAGTGGCTCCTGCCTCCTGCATGTGATATCCTGAAATAGAAATGGAATTGAATTTCGGGATATTCTTCGAGGTATATTCGAAAATATCGGCAATGATCTTCATGGAAGGTGCCGGTGGATAAATATAGGTATTTCTGACCATGAATTCTTTCAGGATATCATTCTGAATGGTCCCTGAAAGCAGCTCCTGAGAAACGCCCTGCTCTTCCGCTGCAACAATATAAAAAGATAAAATAGGCAAAACCGCCCCGTTCATGGTCATGGATACTGAAATCTGATCCAGTGGAATTTCGTTAAATAGAATCTTCATATCCTCCACAGAATCGATCGCAACTCCTGCTTTCCCAACATCGCCCACCACTCTGCCGTGATCCGAATCATAGCCTCTGTGCGTTGCCAGATCGAAAGCTACAGAGAGTCCTTTCTGACCTGCTGCAAGGTTTCTTCTGTAAAAAGCATTGGATTCTTCTGCCGTGGAAAACCCGGCATACTGACGGACCGTCCAGGGTTTCTGAACGTACATTGTAGAATAGGGACCTCTTAAATATGGAGCAATCCCCGGAGAAGTCTGTGTTAACGCTTCATTTTTCACGTCTTCTTTGGTATATGAAGATTTCAGCTGTAATCCGTCTTTTTCAAATGGATAGACTTCAGTCTGCTTGCCGGTGATGCTAAATTGAGGAGTTTTATTTTGAACTTCCCGTCTCATACTTTCAGATTTATAGATGGCTAAAAATAAGCATTTTTGAAATAACAGCTTCATCATTATAATGGATTCGTTACGTGTATTTTAAAGCTCCGTTATCATGTTTTACATTTTGTTTAAATAAGTATAATTAATGAGCAACAGCTGTTTTTTATTGCTTCTCATAGAAATCTTCCGAAAGGAATTTATGTTTATAAAATGAGGGAGAGTTAAGTGCTGCGTACTAATATTAATTGATCACTGAATATAAAAAAGAGACCGCCAAAAAAGCGGTCTCTCTGTATTTAAAGGCAAAAATTTATTTTCCTAATTTTTTAATGCCCATTTCATATAGCGCAAAAGACAATTTATCGGCACTTTCACCGATCACCTGTTCTGTAGATCTTCCGGCTCCATGTCCTGCATTTTTTTCAATTCTCAGCAATATGGGTTTGTCACAGCTTTGTTTTTCCTGCAGTTCTGCTCCGAATTTGAATGAGTGCGCAGGTACCACCCTGTCATCATGATCACTTGTCGTCACCATGGTCGAAGGATAACAGGTTCCTTTTTTAACGTTGTGAAGCGGTGAGTATGACTTCAGGTATTCGAACATCTCTTTGCTGTCTTCGGCTGTTCCGTAATCATATGCCCATCCTGCTCCTGCAGTGAACTTGTTATACCGTAACATATCCAGAACGCCTACTGCCGGGAATGCCACTCTTGCCAGATCCGGACGCATTGTCATGGTCGCTCCTACCAGCAGACCTCCGTTTGATCCTCCGGAAATAGCCATATAATCTTTGGACGTGTAGCCTTTGCTCTGTAGATATTCTCCTGCAGCAATGAAGTCATTGAAAACATTTTTCTTCTGAAGCTTCGTGCCTGCATCGTACCATTTTTTACCATACTCGCCACCACCGCGAATATTGGGAACAGCATAGATACCTCCATTTTCCATCCAGATGGCATTGGTAACGGAGAAGGCTGGCTGTAAGCTTACATTGAAACCGCCATAGGCATACAGAATGGTAGGATTCTTGCCATTAAGCTTGGTTCCTTTTTTATAATTGATCATCATCGGAACTTTAGTCCCGTCTTTCGAGGTATAAAATACCTGCTCTGAAATATAATCTTCAGGATTGAATTTCACCTTCGGTTTCTGATATACTTCTGATTTTCCTGAGTCTACGTTAAATTTATAGGTCGTGCCCGGCATGATGTAATTGCTGAAAGAAAAATACAGATCTTTTTCCTTTTCTTTTCCTCCGAAACCGCCTACGTTTCCTTTTCCGGGAAGAACAATATCTCTTACCAGTTTACCTGATTTGTCGTATTGTTTTACCTGATCGATCGCATCCACCATGTACGTGGCAAAGAAATATCCGCCTCCTGAAGAAACAGACAATACATTTGCGGTTTCAGGAATCACATCCTTCCAGGTTTCGGGAGCGGGGTTTTTAATGGTTGTTTTAACCAGACGTCCGTTTGGAGCATCTTTATCGGTATAGACAAAAATGTTATCTCCTTCCGTATCTACAATGTTTGCATTGATGTCAAAACCTTTATTGATCTGAACAAAGTCTCCTCCGTTTTTTAAATCTTTGATGTATACTTCATTTCCGTTGGTCGCATTGGCCGCAGAAATAATCAGGTATCTCTGATCTTCGGTAACCGCTGCACCTAAATATCTTCTCGGTGTTTTTTCGCCTCCGAAAATCAATTGATCTTCAGACTGTTTTGTTCCGAGTTTATGGTAATAGACTTTGTGCTTATCGGTCATTCCGGAAAGCACCGTTCCTTCTTTCGGCTTGTCGTAACTTGAGTAATAGAACCCGTCGTCTCCCTGCCATGAAATGCCGCTGAATTTTACGTCAATAATGGTTTCATCGATCTGTTTTTTTGAAACCGCATCGAGGATGATGATTTTATTCCAGTCGCTTCCGCCTTCCGAGATCGAGTAAGCTGCCAGATTTCCTTTTTTGTTAAAAGAAAGATTCGCCAGAGAAGTGGTTCCTTTTTCCGAAAACTTATTAGGATCCAGGAAAACCTCAGTAGCCTTTGTTCCGTTATGAGTTCTGTATAAAACAGACTGCGCCTGCAGACCGTTGTTCTTATAATAATAGGTATAGTCTCCTTCTTTAAAGGGAGCTGAAATTTTTTCGTAATTCCAGATATCGGTCAGTTGTTTTTTGATCTGATCTCTGAAGGGTATTTTTGAAAGATAGTTTTGGGTATACGCCACTTCTTCATCCACCCATTTTCCGGTAGCTTCAGAATCGTTTTCAAGATCTCTGAACGGGTCTGCCACGGCAGTTCCGAAATACGTATCGGTCTGATTTCCTTTTAAAGGTTTAGGATATTTCATGCTCTGAGAATACAATGATGCCGAGAATAAGACGGCGGCTGTTAATAGGATCGGTTTAAAATTCATACCAAATTCGATTTTCTCAAAAATACGTAATCTGTATTAAATAAAAAAAGGAGTTTCGTACAAAATACATTGTCCAGAGATATCATCTTCAAAAGGTATATCTATAAAAAATATTTCTTTACTATAGCATAAAAAAGCAATCGTGACGACTGCTTCAAAATGTATCCTGAAATAATTACCTGCCGGAATTGATATTTTTAAAATAAAAATTATTCAGTTTCCATAAGAGTTCCTGTGGCCCACCGTTCCAGTAATATACGGCATCTCCTCTATAAATCTGATATAAGTTGATTTTTTCACTGTAAGAAGCTTCCTTACTGGCGCTTAACAGCTCATTGGTTAAATTTTTTAGGTATCTCCTTAGTTCTTTGACGCTCATTTTTTTCCCGTTTTTAAAATCAATGGCAGAAACCTTTGCCGGAACTTTAATCATCACATCATAAAACACTTCAGATACATCCTGGCTCTGAGAATAATCATTTCTCATTGTTTCGATATTTCTGATGGTATACGTAGCTGTTTTAAACCGGTCGAATAATACGGTAAAATAATTTTTAACGTCCTCACGGCATTCTTTACCTATCTGGTCGGAAAATCCGGAAAGAAAAAGATTTGTCAAACCTGTAATTTCCTGTTCCTGAGTAGATTTTATATTATTCTGGTAAACACCATCGTCCTGTACAAAGTTTTTCAGATAAGCATTAAGTCGGACCAGAGAAGTTTCGTCATGCCTTACGAAAGTATTAAAGTATAAACCGAAAACTTCATTCGGTTTTAAGACAGTTGATTGTGCGTTCAGGTTTTTAACACAAAAAATCAGCATTAAAAACAGCATACATTTAATTCTTCCCATAGTTCAAATTATTGTTACATTCCATCGGACGTACCGCCAAAAAAAGCTCCTGATTCACAAGAGCTTGATTTATTTACTTTCTATATTAATAGTTATCTTCTTCGCCTTTCATCTTTTCGGCATTTTCGGCCATGATCACGGCATCGATCATTTCGGAAATATCACCGTTCATATAGGCGTCGAGATTATACATTGACTTATTGATTCTGTGATCGGTCACTCTTCCCTGAGGATAATTGTACGTCTTGATTTTTGCCGAACGGTCACCGGTAGATACCATAGATTTACGTTGTGCTGCTATATCGCCCTGAACCTTCTGCAATTCTATATCATACAATTTTGTTCTTAACATCTCCATTGCCAGTTCACGGTTAGCCAGCTGTGAACGTGCCTGCTGACAAACCACTACCATTCCGGAAGGTTTGTGGGTAAGCTGTACCTTGGTTTCCACTTTGTTAACGTTCTGACCTCCGGCTCCCCCTGAACGTGAAGTCTGCATTTCAATATCTGCAGGATTCAGTTCGAAATCCACTTCTTCAGCTTCCGGCAAAACAGCAATTGTAATGGCTGAAGTATGAACCCTGCCCTGAGATTCTGTTTCAGGAACACGCTGTACCCTGTGCACCCCGGATTCGAATTTCATAACACCGTATACGCCTTCACCTTCCACTTTCATGATCAGTTCCTTGTAGCCTTTAGCCGCTTCGTTAGCATCGGTCACTTCATGTCTCCATCCCTTCGTTTTGAAATACATGGTATACATTCGGTACACATCTTCTACGAAAATAGCCGCTTCGTCGCCACCGGTTCCGGCACGAAGTTCTACGATGACGTTTTTATCGTCAGCCGGATCTTTCGGAATTAGTAATACTTTCAGCTCATCTTCCAATCCCGGAATTTTTTCCAAGGCTTCGTTTTTTTCGATTTTTGCCAATTCAACAAAATCTTTATCTGAACCGTCGGCAATGATTTCATCAGATTCTTCGATGGTATCCAAAGCTCCTTTATATTGATCGTATACTCTTACAATTTTTCCCAAATCGCTATATTCTTTATTCAGAGAAGAATATCTTTTCTGGTCCGAAATGACATCTGGCTGAATAATAAGGTCTGCCACCTCATTATATCTTTGTTTTATAGCTTCTAATTTTGGAATTAATGATTTAGACATTATGGAATTTTTGTGAATGCAAAGATAAGAATAATTAATTCATTCTGGATATGGATTACGGATGTATCAATCTGTTTTTAAAGCACAGTAGGTAAAGTGTAATTTTTTAAATCCGCAGATCCTTTCTTATGTAAAAGTATATTCAAAAATCCTCTTACTGTAATAACATAAAGAAAAATTATGAATCAGACAAAGGCCGTCTTTTATCTATTAAATACAGAATCACTCCAACTGCCACAATGCCGAGTCCGATAATGCTTTCCCGCGGATTATGAATAAAGGTAAAATACAAGATATAGATGCTGAACAACAAGAAGACAGAAGGAAAAATATAAAAAAGATCCGATTTGAATATCTTCCGGTCTTTCTTTTTGAGAAAGAAAACCGTAGATACGGAAAGACTGGCAAAAAGCTGTAATAAAAAAGCAGTATAAACAAAAATTTCTTTGAACGTTCCGGTGAGAATAATTAAAACAGCAATGAGTGTATGCGCAAAAATAGCCCGTACCGGGATTTCTTTTTTATTATTGACAGATAAAGATTTCCATAAATGGTTTTCTTTTGCAAAAGCCTGCGTCAGCCTGGAGCCTACCCATAAATATCCACTGATCGTCGCTACCAGCTGCAGGGCTATGAAAATATTCACCACTTTTCCGAAGCTCAGTCCGAGCATATTATTGGCTGCCTTATCCATCACATCTTCTTTTCCGGCCAGCTGATCCAGTGAGGCATGCTTCAGCATGATATAATTAATTAAAACATAGCACACCGTTACGAAAACCGTTCCTATAATCAGTGATTTCGGTAAGTTTTTCTGGACATCTTTTATCTCTCCCGCAATATATGAAGCAGAATTCCAACCTGTGTAGGAATAGGTCACAAAAACCAATGAGGTAGCGAAGGCAGGCATCATCATTTCCGTCTGCCAGCTTTCTCCGAAGCTGAGACTGTTTCCTGTATCAGGACCCGAAAGGATGACTCCCAGAATAATAAGAACGATAACAAAAGCGACTTTGATAAAAGTGAAAAAATTATGAAATTTACTTGATGATTTTAAGCTAAAAGACAAAGACAGCGACACCAATATAATGATCGCTATTGAAAATCCTTTACCGAAGGTATAATTAAAAACAGAAAGGTATTTCGACATTGCCAGTGCAGCCAAAGCCACCGGAGAGGAAAAGCCGATAATCAGGGAGACCCAGCTGACCAGATAGCCTAAAACAGGATGGTACGTTTCTTTTAAATACAAAAAATCACCTCCGTTACCTTTAAAATGCGAGCCTAATTCGGCATAGCAAAATGCTCCGAACAGTGCCAGCATCCCTCCGATAATCCAAAGTAAAAATATGCTGTAAGTGTTTGTAATATCTACCAGCTGAAATCCTAAGGTCGTAAAAATCCCGGTACCGATCATACTGGAGACAACAATAGCTACAGCGGTTTTCCAGCCGATCTGATGTGAAGGTGCACTCATTATTCGGATTTTAAATATAAAAAATAAGAAACCGCCCCATTGATTTGCGGTATTATTCTGTTACAAATTATATAGGTCATGGCTGTTACTGCTAAAAATTAAAATTAAGTCTTCCGAAAAAATAGCTTCCCAGTGTTCCCATCTGAACGGGCGCATATTTAAAAACCCCGTAATATGAGTTTTCATAAATCTGCAGATCCGGAAAGACATCGAATACATTATTCGCTCCGACGGTTAAGTTAACATTTCTCGTGAGATTATATCCTACACTTAAATCTGTTACCACTTTTGGAGCAAACTCCTGAACTCCTCCGAATGGATATCCGTCCCTGGTAACTTTCCCGAAATAGGTATTTCTTACCAGAAAATTAAATTTCCCGATCCCGTAATTCAGTCCTAATGTTGCTTTTGTTTTAGGTGATAATGTTTCGATAATATTGATCTGGTCCGGTCCGAAAAACTCTTCCTGAGGCGTCTGCAGGTTGGCAGGGAAATGGAAATCCGTAATTTTTGTTTCGGTATAATTTCCTGCAAGGTTCATATTTAAATTTCCTTTTCCTAATTTCCAGTCGTAGGAAACTACCACATCTACTCCTTTTGTTTCCGTATCAATGGCATTGGCGAAAAATCTTGCACTTTCTACACCATAAGCCACTAACCGGTCATCTGTAATATTACTTGTAATCACGATTCTGTCTTTTACCTTAATCAGATAACCATCCAGAGTAATCAATAATCCCTTAACAGGTTTCAGGGTAAACCCGAGACTTCCGTTTACTGATGTTTCCTGTTTTAACTGATCAAAGCCAAGTGCCTTCGCCGCTTCACTGTCATTATTGAAAATCCCTTTTGTTACAATTCCGCTTCCTGTGGTAGAAATATCCGCATAGGAATTATTAAAATACTGCTGCTGTAAAGAGGGCGCTCTGAAGCCGGTTCCTACCGCTCCACGAATGGCATAATTTGTAATAAATTCATACCTGACAGCTAATTTTCCGTTCAGGGTACTTCCGAAATCCGAATAATTTTCAAACCTTGCAGCGGCATCGATATTTAATTTTTTATCCAGATCATAAGAAACGTCTGTGTACAAAGCTGTAGAAGTTCTTGATTTTTTCAAAGCATTCTCCGGTGAAAAGCCGATAAAGGACTGTGCCCCTCCATTCCCTTCCACAGTAGCTCCCGGAACCGCTATATTTCCATTCACATCATATCTCGCGTAGGAAGCTTCTTCTCCTGCTTTAAGCTCATATTGCTCAAACCTGAACTCTCCGCCAAAAGCAATATTGAACCTGTTGAGGGTTTTAGATACGTCAAGATTGACTGTATTCTGGAGGAAACTATGTGCCCCGGCATAAAAACTGGTGGGTGATTTTGCGCCTAATGATGCATTTACCGTATTGCTTACATCATAATTGAAGGTATTGCTTCCGAAAGTATTGCTTAGATCGAACAGCCATTGATTAACGTCATATTTCGCGCCCACTGCGTAAGAGATGTCATAAACCTTAGATCTTAAAGTCGGCTGAAATCCATTGGGAAAAATAGAAGCTACCGTATTTGATTTTTCGTTGGGAAGCCTTCTGAATCCGAAGCCCTGACCTTCTTTGATACTGAATCCTCCGAAAGAGTAGATCCTGAATTGGTCATTAACAGGATACTCTGAATTGAAAAACAGCTGAGCCTGTTTTATCTGTGCGTCACCAATCTGGAAATTAAAGTCGTCACGGGTTAAACCGTTCTGAGCAATTAGAGCATCATCATCTGCTCTTGCTTTACCTGGGTCGGCCGCAAAATCATAGGCAAAGTTATCTCCGTAAATGTCCAGATTATGATTCTGTGTTCTTGTGGTTTTGCCACGGTAGTTCAGCTGAAGAGACAGGTTGATATAACTTTTATCTTTTCCTAAGGAAGCTCCGTAGTTGACGCCCCCCTGATAAGTTTCACCATCATTCCGTCCTGTAATTCCATAATTGAGACTGGCGGAAGCCCCTGTATTTTTTTTAAGAATAATATTAATGACCCCGGCAATGGCATCGGAACCATACTGGGCCGCAGCTCCGTCTCTCAGCACTTCTATCCTGTCGATAGCAATCACAGGAACCGTACTTAAATCTGTTCCTACCGAGCCATTGCCTACCGTATTCTGATAATTGACCAACGAAGTGGTGTGACGCCTTTTACCATTCACCAGTACTAACACCTGATCTGGACCCATTCCGCGTAACGTTACCGGGTCGATATGCTCGGTTCCGTCTGAGGACGATTGCCTCACTGCATTAAAGGACGGGATGATATAATTTAAGAGATCCTGAACCGTAGTCTGTGGCGCAGACTGCTGAATTTTTTGAATATTGATGACATCTACCGGAACAGGTGTTTCCAGTTTTGTTCTTTTAACATTGCGGTTGCCGACAATGACTACATCTTCTATCTGTTTTTCTTTTTCCTGTTCCTGAGCCGATACCAACACTGCTCCAAGCAATAATACAGATATGCTTAGTTTTTTCATCTCTTGTTTTTCTAAAATTATTAATATACCCAGACGGCCAGCACCGCCCGCAAAGATTGTTCAAGAAATGGAATAAATATAAGAATATTGACTTCACTTATCTTCCCCCAAGCGGGTTGGAATTAGCACCTTTACATCGATGAATGGTGTCGGTTGCTAAGGTTTCACAGGGCCAAATCCCTCCACCTTTCTTGATAATCTACTGCAAAGGTAGACTAATAATTTAATATGGCAAAAATATAAATCGATCAGCTTAGTCGATCATTCCCAATTGTGAATAACTTGTGGATAAGCTGTTAATTAGCTATCAGCAGTGTGTGAATTGCATATTGATAAGTCTAAATCAACAAAAGTTTTAAAATTTATATTTGTGGATAACCTATGGAAAACGTCTTAGTAAGCTATTAGTAACAGATGGATAAGTGATATATATTCCGCGGATAGCGATGTGAGTAAAATATGGAAAAGGTATTAATAATGCGTGGATAGCCTATCATTAATTGCGGATTAAATATGGATAAACAAAAAAAAGAGATCACTCGCATGATCTCTTTTAATGAATTAACAGACTTATCCACAGACTATTTTACCATCATTTTCTGAATAGCAATTCCCGTATCTGATTTTAAATGAACCAAATACACTCCTGCCGGATAATTTATTTTCACTTCATAAATCCCATTCTCCCTGATAAGTTTAAACGAATCTAATTTTTTTCCGCTCATATCATATATAGTAACCTCTCCATTCTTCACCTTATTGTACTTTAGCTTGGCCACTCCGTTTTTTACCGGGTTATCCACAATCTGAAGAGACAACTTATTCCCTGCATTTTCATCTATTGTGGATAAAGTGGATGAATTGTTACCGAAAATTCTGAATTCCCCGGGCTGAAGTGTGACGGGAGCTGTCGTGGAAGTGACATCTGAAATTGTATTATCCATTAAATTCTTCCACTGTCCCGTGTACGGAAAATAAGGGACTACACTTTGTGAGGAGGTATTATAATTGGCCAGCACCACGATATTTTTAACACCGTTTACCGTATTATCGTATATATAAATTCTTGTGATAAGACCATTCGGGTCATTTGCTAGGTTATTAGACTCTACCGTATAGGTTTTAGATTTGAATACCGGATAGGTATTTCTGAGATTAATTATTTGTGCCCATGTATCATAGACCGCTTTTCTGTTGGCATTCGTATCGTATCCTAATGTGAAAGCCACAGGCTTTTCATCTGTTCTGCAACCGTTATTTATGGATCCGTCAGCACATCTGTTGATGCTGAAATCGTACCCCAATTCTCCAAACTGCCAGATCATTTTTGGTCCCGGAATGGTAAAGAACGTTGCTCCGAAAGTTTTCATTCTGGTAAGTGCCGTATTAAGATCTTTTACACTATAAGACCCGTTTATAGCACCATATTCCAGGTTTTTAAACATCAGCCTTTCCTCATCATGACTCTCTCCGTAACCGACAGCATGCATATTGGTAAAGCCGTGAAGCGAGTGATTCACCCTATCGTAATTGCTGTTCTCTTTGTAACCCATCGTATTTTGGTTATAAGGATCGGTCTGCTTGTTCCATAACATCACTCCTTTTCCTTCTGCAATTCTGTAATTTGCCCATTCCTGCTCTTCCTGATCTGTTCCCAGATGCTCAAAAATCATATAAGAATTGGGATCAGCAGCCCATTGCCTGTCTGCATAATATTTTAACACATCCACCCTGTCCTGTTGATAGGCATTGGTACAGGCTTCATCATTTTCAGAACAGTTTTGTGTAAAGCCTTTGGTCAGATCCCAACGGAAACCATCAATCTTATACTCCGTCAGCCACTGCTGCACGCACCTTTCAACGTAATATTTAGTTGAGTTGCTTGAATGATTAAAATCATTGAAAACATTATAGGAATGTTTCGGAACGGTATTAAAATATGGATTATTGGCAGCTACCTCTCCGTACCCGTCACCATCGGGATCTACATTCCACAGTCTTACCAGCGGAGATCTTCCTGTCGCATGATTAAAAGCCACATCCAGGATCACGGCAATACCATTCTGGTGGCAGAGATCGACAAACTCCTTAAATTTTTCCGGGGTTCCGTAAGCCTTATCTAAGGCATAATGAAAAGAGGTGTTATAGCCCCATGAAAGATTCCCTTCAAATTCCATAATGGGAAGCAGCTCAACAGCATTAATGTTGAGTCCTTTTAAATAAGAGATCTTATTAATAAGGGACTGCCAGTTCTTTTCCTGAGTGAAATCCCTGAGCAATAACTCATACACCACCAGGTCATTCTTCGGAGGCCGTTGAAAGTTGGTCACCTGCCAGTTATACGGAGTCTGTCCTGTTTTAAACATCGAAACTTCAAAACCCTGTCCCGCAGGAAACTGAGGAAGATTCGGGTAAGTAGCCGGTGAGATCCACTGATCATCATACGAGGATAAAATCTGTGGAGAATAAGGATCTGCCACTTTTTTCAGATCGTTGGTTCTGTACTGGAAAGTATACAGCTGCTGTGGAGTTATTCCCGAAAGTTCGATCCAGTATAAATCCGGATTCGAGGTATCTCTTTTCATCAAATATGCATCGTTTACTGTCCAGTTATTAAAACTTCCGATGACATGAACGAAATTTTTAGACGGGGCATACAGCGCCAGCCCAACCTTTGTCTGATCTGTCGGATGGTAGTTTATTCCCTGTTTTATCCAGGTGGGAACAGATTCTGAAACCACATTTCTCGGGACCTGCAGGATAAATGATGAACTCTTGGATGTCGCCCCCTGACTCGCAATTAGTTCCATATTCGCATCTTCTGTAACGGTATAATTATAGGAATATGAAGCAGAAGGTGTTGTGGTCGAATGCACCACCACTCCGTTGGCCTTCAGCTGAAAAAGAGCATTTACATTGGTGGTTGCCGTTACTGCAATTGAATTTCCTGCGATTACTGAAGTCAGGCTATTCGCTGCGGGACTGGTCATATTCAGAGCAAGCACTCCTACGTTGACAAAAATATCAGGAGAGGTCTGATGCACGCCTGTTTTATCCTTTAATAAGAAGCCGAATCTTCCGATTCCCGTTCTTGCGTAAAATGAAGCAGGTGTAAACGTTAATGAATAAGTATCGGTCCCTGAATCATACGTAAGCCTGTTAGCCTCGTTTGAGCTGTTCCAGCTGCCGTTGGTCGGACAGTCCTGGCTGTTCTGATAATTGGTATCGAACGACCACGTCCAGATGTAAACAGCATGATTCACAACTCCCCAGGCCGATTCATCGATTTGACTTCCGGGCACCGTAAGCGTGATCTGATCCGTTTCGTTGAACGGATTTGGTGTTATTGTATAGCTGACCTGTCCAAAGACCAGCGTAATCATCAGCAATAAAACACCGGAATAAAATTTCTTCATAAAATTTTGATTTTTCAGTTAGTATCTATACGAATGTAGTTTATTTTTAGAAAAATATTAATTTTTTTCATCAAACCATGACACAAAGATCCAGATATTTGAATGCCCAATTTCTACAATTACCATCAGCGCTTTCCGTTTTGTTTATTTGTAGTGAAAAATATTTTAAAACAAAAGGCCGTCACAGCGAGGTAAGCGGCCTTTATTATTTTTTTCAAACTTCTGAAATAATTATATTATAGAAGATATTGAAGTCCCATTATTTTATTGTAAGACAGATTCTTTCCTCCATCGTTTTATCCGGTATTTTAATTTTTAATGATTTTATTAGAGAGTTTCTGCCCATTCTTTAATGTTAATTCGATAATGTATATTCCTTTGGGAAGTTCCTGCAGATCAACTTGGTTATCAGAAACTTTGCTCTTCATTTTCTGACCTCCAATACTGAAAACATTTACATTTTCAATTTTCGAATCTGCTTCAACGTTCAGAATTCCACGGGTAGGGTTAGGATAGATTCCGATGGTATTTAATCTGATATCAGAAGTGCTTAGTGACGTAGTTTCCTTTATACATCTTACTGCTGCTCCCTGGCCTCTGGGCGCTCCGGATGAAGGGTTGGCATTTGCACTTCCGATGTATAAATATTTTCCTCCTGTACTTGCCGTATCGGCACTCCAGTAATACCCTCTCTGACCAACGAATGTAAATCCACCTGTAGTATTGCTCCGATATCCTGACGCCGGCATTTTCAATGTACTTGCATAGGCCGATGCAGGATTTATAATGGTTTCGGAGCCTACCAATAATGTCCAGTCTGCCTGAGACGGCATCTTCCAGTCCTGCCCAACGGCTTTACAGGGATCTGCCCCAATAGACGCTGTCACTGCAGAATCATCTTTTGCAGTCCATGCATCGCTCGTGGCGTTGGTAGACCACCAGGAACCTGTTCCCGATCCAATCATAAATGAATTGCTTCCCGCCAAACCATCCGGTGAGTTTAGAGAAGGAACTGATGAGGTAGCCGAATTTCTCAGCTGATGTCCATCGTCCCATCTTCCCCATTGGAATAAATCTCCATAAGAATCAACATCGGTCACAGAGGTCGCCACTTGCGAGCTTCCTAAATTTTGCTCTAACCAGATTTTTCCGTCGTTTCCCCTCACCGTAGCATAGGAAACCGACTGCCCTCTGTAGATGAATGTAACACATCCAAGGTCTCCCGGATTAGTTCCCGGATCAGTATTATTACATGTATTCTTGGAAAGATCATATTTTCCCGCTGTGTTGACTGCAAAATTATTGTAGATGGTATCTCCTGCTGTAGCCATCCCTACGCTTCCAACATTTTCCCATTGCTGAGCAGGCGCCAAACTCACCATAAGGGCTACCAATCCTAATCCTGCACCAATTTTTCGCATTCCAAACTCTAAATGTCCGAACATAAGCATTATTATTTTTATTTATTCTAAATTATATTTAATTTTGCACAAAATTACTTTACCTAATTCAACTGAAGTTATCATTTCCAAACTTTGTGTTATCCTATGAGAAGCTTTTATTTCAAATTGTACCAAGTCCGCCAAATCCATTCCGTATGAAGCATCAAAGTAAAAAAGGAATACTTTTCAGGTCTGAAGATATCAGAATTCTGATTCAGGAAGAGTCCTGTCCGGAAAACAGATCTCATGTGATTGAGGGTAAATCGGGTTTTAATCTGCTTTTTTTTCTCAGCTCCAATATACATCTGAATGCCCACGACTGCGGAACTCAACTGTCGTTTAAAAAAAACCAGTATATTCTCCACTACTCTCCGGAAGAAAATAATGCGGACTTGCGAACGGAAAATAAGGAGTCTTTAGAATATCTCCACATACAACTTGATTATCAGTATATTTTTAATCTTATCAATCCCGAATCCAATAGGGAAAGTGCAGATATTCTTGAAGGCATGGTTAAAAACAATTATATTTTTCTCCACAAAGGAACCCCACCGGACATGACCGTGGAAATGCATATGATCCTGAGAGAAATCATCGGTTATTCTAAAAAAGGGGTTATGCAGAAATTATTTATCGAAGCCAAAGTGATCCAACTTCTCATGCTTATTTTTGAACAGTTTGATCAAAAAAATATAATCGAAGAAGCTCCGCAAGCACCCACTGCTATTAAGAAATTCATTGACGAAAATTATCATAAGAATATCAGGGCTGAAGAAATAGGGAAGCTCATGGGTTTCAATCAAAATAAAATCAGAAAAGATTTTAAAGCCTGCTATCATATGACGATAACGGATTATATTTCTGAACTGAGAATGCTGAAGGCGAAAAAACTGATCACCGATAAGAAGATGATGATCAAAGAAATTGCTATTGAATGCGGATATGAATACGTCCAGAATTTTACACGGGCTTTTAAGAAAAAATACGGCGTATCTCCTGAAAAGTTAAGAACCGAATAAATAAAAAAAACCACTTAATAAATTAAGTGGTTCCGTATATGTTGTTTTGCTTTGATATTGCTTTTTCAGAATTCAGGTGAAAAAGCAATGAGCATCAATTAATGATGTCCGTGACTGTCGTGACCGTGATCATGAATAAAAGGTCCGTGACCTTTAGGCTCGTTGTAGATTACTTCCACACCTTCCTGCTCATAGATCATTTTGCTTCTGATTTCCTCAGGATCAAAAGGTTTTACTTTTCCGAAATACTCCTTTAAACCTTCTGTCAACCACATTGGAATTACCAACCCGAAGAACATAAAGATACACCAGAACCCTACTAGGAACATTACCACGAAGAAAATAGTCCAAAGGAACTGGTAAAACGGCCAAAATGCTGATAAAATCGTTATCATTTTCTTAAAGATTTTAGGCAAAAATAGGACTTTTTATTTTTTTACACAAAAGATACCTGTCCTATTTTATAATTTATACTGATTTTAATTTAAAAACAGACTAACCGAGGATAAACATCAATAACAGTTGCCTGATTTTTCCAGGTCTGACTACTATTTATCTGTTAATGCGCAAGCGCTGCAAAGAAGTCATTCCCTTTATCATCGGTAATGATGAATGCGGGAAAATCTTTTACCTCGATTTTTCGTACAGCTTCCATTCCCAATTCCGGGAAATCCACGACCTCAACAGAGAGAATATTGTCTTTCGCCAGGATGGCAGCTGGTCCGCCGATTGAGCCGATATAAAAACCTCCGTACTTATGGCAGGCGTCTGTTACATCTTTTGTCCGGTTGCCTTTTGCCAACATGACCATACTTCCGCCGTGACTCTGGAATTCATCTACATATACATCCATTCTTCCTGCTGTTGTAGGTCCGAAACTTCCCGAAGCCATTCCTTCCGGTGTTTTCGCGGGGCCGGCATAATAGATCGGGTGATTTTTGAAATATTCGGGCATAGGCTGTCCCGCATCTAAGAGTTCCTTTATTTTTGCATGAGCAATATCTCTTGCCACAATTAAAGTCCCGTTTAATTTTAACCTTGTTTTGATCGGATACTTCGAAAGTTCAGCCAGAATTTCAGGCATCGGCCGGTTTAAATTAATCTCAACTGCTTCTTCAAGATGTGGCGGTGTAGCAGGTAAAAATCTTTTAGGGTCCTGCTCCAGCTGCTCTAAGAAAATTCCTTCTTTTGTAATTTTTCCTCTGATATTTCTATCTGCGGAACATGACACTCCCATTCCTACGGGGCAGGAAGCGGCGTGACGCGGAAGTCTGATCACACGGACATCGTGCGTGAGATATTTTCCTCCAAACTGTGCCCCGATAGAACTTTCCTGGCATATTTTCTGAACTTTTGCTTCCCATTCCAGATCTCTGAATGCCTGTCCGGCTTCGTTTCCTTCAGTAGGAAGATGATCATAGTATTTGGCAGATGCTTTCTTTACCGCTGCCAGATTGGCTTCTGCAGAAGTTCCTCCGATAACCAGTGCCAGATGATAAGGCGGGCAGGCCGCTGTTCCCAGATCTGAGATCCGTTCTTTTACAAAAGCTTCGAGAGATTTTTCGTTAAGTAAAGATTTTGTTTTCTGATAAAGAAAAGTTTTGTTTGCCGAGCCTCCTCCTTTTGTCAGGAATAAAAATTCGTAATAATCTCCCTTTTTAGCATAAATATCGATCTGTGCCGGAAGATTTGATCCCGAATTTTTCTCATCAAACATCGTTAAGGGGACCACCTGAGAGTACCTTAAGTTTCTTTTCTGGTAAGTATTGTAGATTCCTCTGCTCAAATATTCACCATCATCTACTCCGGTGTACACATTTTCTCCTTTTTTACCCATTACAATCGCGGTTCCCGTATCCTGGCAGGATGGTAAAGCCCCTTCGGCAGCGACCGCAGCATTCTGTAATAAATTATAGGCAACGAATCTGTCATTGTCAGTGGCTTCAGGATCATCAATAATTCTTCTGAGACTTTCCAGGTGAGAAGAACGGAGCATGAAAGAGACATCTGCCATCGCTTCCTCCGCCAATAGCTCAAGTCCTTTCGGATCTACTGTTAAGATTTCCCTGCTTCCCAATTGTTCTACTTTTACATAATCTGATGTAAGTTTCTTATACACCGTATCATCTTTCTGAATCGGATACGGATCCTGATATCTAAATTCCATTTCAATTTTTCTTGGTGCAAAAATACGGCTTAGCCAAAAATACATGAGCAAAATCAGTGGTCAGACTGATATTTATAATGATTATAAATTGCATGTTTTTGTATTATTAATTAACTTTATGAGCTGAGGCTAAAGAGAAGATTCAGGATAAAATTTACCCGCTAAATCTAAGCTTTAACCATCAACTAAACATAAACAAATATTTCCATCACAATGAATTACAGAATAGAAAAAGACACCATGGGTGAAGTGCAGGTGCCTGCGGACAAGTTTTGGGGCGCACAGACAGAACGTTCCAGAAATAATTTCAAAATAGGCCCGGAAGGTTCGATGCCACACGAAATTATCGAAGCTTTTGCGTATTTAAAAAAGGCTGCAGCCTTTGCCAATTCTGATTTGGGAGTTCTGCCTGCAGAAAAAAGAGATATGATCGCCAAAGTATGTGAAGAAATTCTTGAGGGAAAGCTCAATGACCAATTTCCTTTGGTAATCTGGCAGACCGGTTCGGGAACACAGTCTAATATGAATGTAAATGAAGTGGTTTCTAACAAGGCACATGTAAACAATGGCGGAACTTTAGGAGACAAATCTGAAGTACATCCCAATGATGATGTCAACAAATCTCAGTCTTCCAATGATACTTATCCCACGGCAATGCACATTGCAGCTTACAAGAAGGTAGCAGAAATCACGATTCCCGCTGTTGAAAAGCTGAGAGATACCTTACATAAAAAATCGGAAGCTTTTAAAGATATCGTTAAAATCGGGAGAACCCACCTTATGGATGCTACTCCATTGACATTAGGACAGGAATTTTCAGGGTATGTTGCCCAGCTGAATTATGGAATTAAGGCACTAAAAAATACGCTGCCCCATCTTTCTGAACTTGCTTTAGGAGGAACGGCAGTAGGAACGGGTCTCAATACCCCCAAGGGATATGATGTGAAAGTGGCAGAGTATATTGCAGAATTTACCCATCTACCCTTCGTCACTGCAGAAAATAAATTTGAGGCATTAGCTGCTCATGATGCGATCGTGGAAACTCACGGAGCGTTAAAACAACTGGCCGTTTCTTTATATAAAATTGCCCAGGATATCAGATTACTGGCTTCAGGGCCCCGTTCGGGAATCGGAGAGATTCATATTCCTGAAAATGAGCCAGGTTCATCCATCATGCCGGGAAAAGTAAATCCTACACAAAATGAAGCGATGACCATGGTGTGTGCCCAGGTTTTAGGAAATGACACCACTATTTCGTTTGCCGGAACGCAGGGAAATTACGAACTGAACGTCTTCAAACCTGTGATGGCCTACAATTTCCTGCAGTCTGCCCAGCTGATTGCTGATGCCTGTATTTCATTTAACGATCACTGTGCCGTTGGAATAGAGCCTAATCATGAGAGAATTAAAGAACTGGTTGATAAATCTCTGATGCTTGTCACAGCGCTGAATACCCATATCGGATACGAAAATGCAGCAAAGATTGCAAAAACTGCCCACAAAAACGGAACTACCTTAAAAGAAGAGGCTGTAAACCTGGGTCTTTTAACCGCCGAACAGTTTGATGAATGGGTAAAACCAGAAGATATGGTCGGAAGTCTGAAATAATGAATTAATGATTAAACAGCAGAAGCCCCGGAAAGTTCCGGGGCTTTCTGTTTTATAAACGTGGCAGACCCGTTTAGTTTATTTTTTTGTATTAAAATTTTTCATAATTTAGTGATTAAATACAAATCACTATAAAACAAAACATTATGAAAAACCTAAAGAAAATCACCAGACAAAATCTGAAGGAGGTATTGGGAGGCCATACGTGCCCTGGTAACCTTATCCACCTTACCTGGAACGGTTATCACGCCTGCTGCATTACTCCTCCGCCAGCCGGAAACCCATGCAACGGAACCTCATGCCTGATCCCTGTTGATATGTGTGACGGAGGTATTGGCTGATAAGGAGTACATAATTTTAAATAAAAATGCCGGAAAACTGTTCCGGCATTTTATCTTATGAATGTTAAATCACTGCTGTAGCGTTGCAATATACCCCTTTAAACCATCTCTGCAGGTTTGGAAACCTGATCGGCAAAATACTGTTCCAGATCTTTCAGCGTTTCAGGATTGGTCTGGATATCTTTCACAAGCACTCCCTTATTCACCACTACAATACGGTTACATACTTCTGTCGTATGTGAAAGGTCATGGCTGGAGATCAGGAAAGTTACCCCATCATGTTTTGACAGTTCTTTGATTAAGTTTTTCAGTTTGATCTGGGTGGAAGGATCAAGATTGGCAAAAGGCTCATCCAGAATAATAATTTCAGGATTTCCGATCATTGCGCCTACGATACCCACTTTCTTCTGATTACCTTTTGAAAGATCTCTGACGTATTTTCCTGAATTTAAAATCTCTCCGTTAAAAAGATCGTGAAACTGTTTTAAAAATTCATCCACAGAAGCTTTATTCTGTCCTCTCAGCTCTCCGATAAAATAAAAATATTCTTCCGGCGTAAGATATCCTATTAAAAAAGTATCGTCTACAAAGGCTGATACTTTCTTTTTCCAGGCTTCAGATTCATTTACTTTTATTCCTTCAATACTTACAGAACCTGTTGTCGGCTGAATCAGATCCAGCATCAGACTAAAAAGCGTTGTTTTTCCCGCACCGTTATTTCCTACGAGTCCGAAGGTTTCTCCGTTCGGAATTTCAAGGTTTTCAATATTGAGAACAGTAGCTGTTCCGTATGTTTTTGATAAATTGTTTATTGTGATCATATTAGTCTTTGTTTTTAAATGCTTCCAGTGTCGTATATTTTTCTACCTTATAATGCTTGACGATGATATCGAAGATTTTTTCCCGTAAGAAAAAACCGATGAGTCCCATGATCGCTACACTTATTACCCCGGCAGTGATTCCGAAGAAATGCTGTACAATACCGAAAACAGCCATCGGTAATAACATTTTGGGGATCAGGAGCAGTAAAGATTTCAGATTAAAACTGTTTTTCTGTCCGAATCTTTTCTCCTTGGAATTCAGATCGATCTGCATTTTATTAAATGCTCCGGACCAGAGGGTAAATTGGGAATTGACACCGATATTATAAATTCCTGCCGCAAAGAAAGTCACATACATTTCCCAGCCAAAATAAGCATAGCAAACAGCCAATACCATAGATGCCGCCGTTACCATGTTCATCAGCCACCATTTTGCTTTTAAGTATTCTTTGTAAGGAACGTTCAGTGTCATCATCAAAGGATAATAGGAACTGTCGAATGCCGGAACCCTTTGTCCGAAAAGAAACTGAAAGCCTCCCGTTACAAAAAGTCCCATAAACATAGTCATTGCCGGCGTTTTATATATCGGAGACGAAAACATCAGCATTCCATAGAACAGAAACAGAACACTGCCCAGTAAGATTCCTTTGGTTACTTTATTCCGTTTCAGCATTTTGATATCGTTATTGATAAAAGTTCCAATAGCGCCATATTTGTTCAGGAAAGCAATATTTTCAGTTTTGCCAACCGTTTTCTTAGCTTCTAAACCCTGATCAAGATAAAATACCTTTCGGATGTGTGTAAAACAGATCTGCCATAAACCTGCAAACAGTAGCACAGAGATTAAGGCGAAATAAGGTCTTTCATAAAAACTGAAGAAAAACTTTTCTGAATATTCCAGTACGGGCACAATATTATAATAGGTAAGCCCTGCAACCGCAGCGAAAATACATGCAATAATGATAGCTACTGTTTCCTTATCATTAAAAAGAATATTAATAAAATTATTAAGGTAAAACAATAAAGACACTCCTATAAACCACGTCAGAACACCTAAAGTATCATATCCGTTAAATAAAGCAATCCCGGAAAAGGTAATAAAAAACAGAGAATTCAGCCAACTGAAAGCAGACAGGAAAGTCTTGCTCAACATATAGTTCACCAGTGTTTTCTTAGGAATATTTAAAGTAAGAAAGGGTTTGAGATTCTGAGTGGGCATTTCCTGCCACATGTATTTTAAAATGAGATCGACTGCCCAGGCCGCTATTAAAAATTTAGAAATGATTTTTAAAGCATTTTCGTGCATTTCCTCCTGGATGTAATAAAAGGCAATAAACGCACCTGCTACCAAACATCCCATAAAATAAAGAATCCCGATAAACCGGAGGATCTTCATCGCGAGATTGATTCCTAAAGAAGAACCCCGAAAAAAACTTTTAAACTCTAATCTCAGGAATTTTAAAAACATAGTTATCTTTTTCTACATTAGTAAGGATATGGCACATTATGTTACAGATTGAAGTGTTAATCCCGGTAAAAAAGACATTTATTTGTAATTAAATTATTTAACTGGTTGATGATGAGCCCGATGATACAAATGGTTTAGATTCGTAATGTAAGATTTAACTAAATATATTGCCACTACAATCACTGCATCAGAGCAACAATCGCGAACTGTCAACTTTATAATCATCGTGCAAAAGTTGTACTATGCTGAGGACTCTAACCAATAAGCTCTTTAGCCTGCGCCAAAGCCGCTTCGGTGATCTTGCTGCCTGAAAGCAGCTGGGCAATTTCATTGAGCTTTTCCTGATCGCTTAAAGGAATAATGGTGGACTGCGTTTTGCCGGCAATATCCTGTTTGACTACTTTATAATTGTCGTTTCCTTTAGCAGCCACCTGTGCCAGATGAGAGATCACAATTAACTGCATGTCTTTTGACATTTCACGCATCAGATTTCCAATTTCCTCGGCTACTTTTCCCGAAACTCCGGTATCAATTTCATCTAAAATAAGTGTTGGAAGTTCGTCACTTTCCGCAATGATTTTTTTCACCGCCAGCATTACTCTTGACCTTTCCCCTCCTGAAATGGCCGTTTGGATAGGCTTTAAAGGAAATCCTGAATTAGCCTGAAATAAAAGCTGAATATTTTCTCTTCCAAAGGTGTTGAATTCCTGTGAATCCCGCAATTCGATATCTACTTTTGCTTTTTCAAGACCTAATTGTTTTAATAAGCGTTCTGCTTTTTTAATAAAAACAGGCACGCTTTTCTTTCTGTTTTTTGAAAGTTTTTCGGCGAGAGACTGAAGTATTTTTTCCTTACTTATAATTTTTTCTTCAATTTCTGCAATCGTTTCTTCGAGTTCCGAAGCTCCTTTCTGGTCTCCGGACAGCTGATCCCGGATTTCTTTCAGCTCATCCACATCTGAGACGTTATGCTTAATGAGCAAACTGTTAATTTTATTATTGAATTCGGATAGTGCAGCCAGGTTGGCAGGATTTATTTCAATTTTTTCAGCTTCATTTTCGAGTTCGGAGATGATATCTTTCAGATCTACAAAAGATGTTTCAAGCCTTTCATTAAGTTCGGCAAAGCCATTGGAAACTTCTGCAATTTTGGATAATTTATTTCTGGCCTCATTGAAGAAGGATAAGATTCCTACTTCCTCCTGATGAAATCTCGACAGCACCTGGGCCAGATTCTCAGAAATCATTCCCGCATTTTCCTGAATGGAAAGCTGATTCTGAAGGTCTTCGTAATCTACTTCATCCAGCTGCAGTTCTTCCAGTTCATTAAGGAGAAACTGCTTATAATCGCTTTCTCTGTTATTTTCGAGGAGCTCAGTCTGATATTTTTTAAGCTGAATTTTCAGACTCTGAAAATCTGAAAACTGATTTTGGTAGTCCTCTACCCATCTTTTATTTTCCGAAAGCCCGTCTATAATTTTAAACTGATACTCAGAAGTGAATAAATTGGAAGTTTCAAACTGGGAATGGATGTCAATAAGCCTGGATGATAATTCCCTGAGAACATCCAATGTCACCGGAACATCATTGATGAACGCCCTGGACTTCCCGGAAGGCAAAATCTCCCGTCTGATAATCGTCTGGTGCTCGTAATCGAGGTCATTTTCTATAAAGAATTTTTTGAACTGATTGTTGAGCGCAAATTCTGTCTCCACCACACTTTTCTCTTCCGCTTTCGAGATGGACTTTACATCGGCCCTTTCTCCAAGGATCAGCCTTAAGGCTCCTAAAATAATAGATTTACCGGCTCCCGTTTCTCCGGTAATCACCTGTAAACCATTGTTCAGTGATACTTCAAGGGTATCAATAAGGGCAAAATTTTTAATGTAAATTCTCGACAGCATGGATTGGTAGCAGATTATTTGGCTATGACAAATATAGAACTTTAGAGGTCATGATTCAAACATGATTTTACTTCCACTTATTCCATTTTTCGGAATATTTCGGAGAAATGGTGTTCATGAGCTGTTTAAGATCTGTCATTGGAATATTTCCGTTATTTCCGGAATTGAAAATATTAAAGATCTCATCATTCTTATTGTCCATAAAAGTATTGAAGAAGTAACTTTGCTGGAAGGTATTTTCGTAGTTTTTTAACTGGCTGAGTGCATCATAAATAGCTCTCTTGGCCTGCGTCTGATCCTGATTAAATAAATTATCGAGTCCTGCCCTGTAGTACGTGTATGCAGTGGCGCGGGTCTGGCTCCAGCTCGGGCTCATAATTTCCTTAATTAAAATAGAACGGCTTCTGGGCTCATTAATCTGTTTCCACCCGTCATAGGTGTTCTGAGATTCTCCGTTCTGAGCAATCTGCTGAGCTTTCTGAAACCATTGGGTGCCTCCCATTGACTGAAAACTATCTGCATCGTAGCCTAAAATCGTGTAGACATAAAAGCCGATGATATCCACTAAATTTTTCCCCGAAAACTGTCTTTCATTGAAAATGAGGTTTTCATTTTCAATATAATCGAAGGAAATTTTAGTATCCTGAACATTCAGCAGCGGTGATTCATATGATGAATTGTAAACCGGTCTCACGGCCTGAACCACCATATCACCCGAAAACCTATTTCCATTTCTTTCTTTAATAACCAGGGCGAATCCACATTTTATCTTCTCAAAATTCTGAAGTTTTCTCCCTGTCCAGCTTGTATTGTTAATAAAATCTCTGAGACTTTTCTCCAGAGCTTTGTAGGCAGACTGGTTACTTCCTCCCAACTGCTGGGAATTAACCTGTACGGTAGCCAGCAATTCCTGAGAAAACCCTATCGTATATATGAAAAGCAGTAAAAATAAGCTTATGATCTTTTTCATTATTAAGTAAAAATTGAGAACGGAAATTTATTAAAATTATTTTAAAAGTTGATCCTCAACGAAATTGAGAATATCTGTAGCAACTTCGGCTTTTGATTTGAGGTTAAATTCTTTCTTTTCCGTCTTTGTAAATATTTTAATTTTATTGGTATCATTTTTAAAACCGGCTCCTTCATCACGCAGCGAATTCAGGATAATCATATCGAGGTTCTTTCTGTGAAGCTTCCCGATTGCATTTTCTTCTTCATTCTGAGTTTCCAGAGCGAAACCCACCAAAAACTGATGTTTTTTCTGCTCACCCATGGTTTTAAGGATATCCGGATTTTTAACCAGTTCAATAGTTAAATTCTCATCATTCTTTTTAATTTTTTCTGTGGCAACTTCTTTCGGAGCATAATCTGCCACGGCTGCACTCGCAATAGCGATATCTGCGTGTTCATAAAACTCAAAAACCTTTGCCAGCATTTCTTTTGCAGAAACCACTCTATGCACCGTCACATTCGGATCATGGATATTCTGAACACTGGGTCCCGAAATAAGAATAACTTTTGCGCCGCGCTTTGAAGCTTCTTCAGCCAGAGAAAAGCCCATCTTTCCTGACGAATGATTTCCGATAAACCTCACGGGATCAATCGATTCATAAGTAGGTCCTGCGGTAATCAAAACGACTTTATTCTGCAGGGTCTTTCTGTCATTTTTATTAAAAAATTTTTCAACAGCGTTCGCAATTGTTTCAGGCTCGGCCATTCTTCCCTGACCCACCAGCCCGCTTGCCAGCTCTCCGTTCTCAGCAGGAATAATGGTATGTCCGAAGCTTTCGGCCAATTCTATATTTTTCTGTGTCGATGGGTGTGCATACATATCCAAATCCATCGCCGGAGCTATAAAAACAGGACACTTTGCAGACATATAGGTGGCAATAACCAGATTATCACACATTCCGTAAACCATCTTTGCCAAGGTATTGGCCGTGCAGGGTGCCACCACCATGACATCAGCCCATAAACCGAGCTCCACATGACTGTTCCATGTTCCGTTATCACCATAAAAATCTGAATAGACAGGCTTTTTCGATAAGGTCGCCAGACTTAATTTTGTGACAAAATTTTCTGTATCCGGCGTCATGATAACCTGGACTTCAGCATTCTTTTTAACAAAATCTCTTATCAGAAAATGAATTTTGTATGCTGCAATACCTCCAGAAACAGCAATGAGAATTTTTTTCCCGGAAAGACTCATGTAGTTTAATTTTTTAAAATACTAAATTACTTATTTTTTCGCATAAACCTGTTTCCTAACAACAAAGGTCATAAAAAGAAATAATCCTTTTATGACCTTCACATATAAAAAACACGAATGTTTATTTTCTTTCTTCTGTTTTTCTGAAGTAGATATCTTCATTCAGCCATTCTTCAACAGCGATCGAAGTTGGTTTCGGAAGTTTTTCGTAATGTTTGGAGATCTCGATCTGTTCTCTGTTTTCGAAAACTTCTTCCAATGTAGAATTGTGAACAGCAAATTCGTCCAATTTGTTGTGTAACTCAGTACGAATTTCAGCATTGATCTGCTCTGCTCTCTTTCCCATGATAACAATAGCTTCATAGATTGAACCTACTTTATCTTCAATCTTATCCTTATCGTAAGTGATAGTATTTACTTCTGCTTTTGTATCTTTTACACTCATTTTGAGAAAATTAAATTATTTTAAGATCGCAAATTTACGAATTATCTTTGAATTTTGAAAGTCGCCGCCGGAGGAGGGGTATTTATTACCGCACTATCCCTCTGGATCTGCATTGCTTTCTTCTCGGCATCTACCTGATCCTTCATCTGCTGCTCTGTTTTATTCTGCGCAGCCAGCTTATCCGCTTCTTTTTTCTGTCGGGCTGTTAAAGCTGCAATTCTGGCTTCTGTATTCTTTTTTACAACAACGAAATCTTTCTTCTCTTTCTCCAGTTTTTGTCTCAGCTCCAAAGCTGTTTTGGAATATTCTGTATTTGGAAGATCTTTTTCGACCTGTCTCGTAAATGCCAGCGCATTATCAATACGTTCATCTTTAAGATCATAAATTGATTTTACCGCCAGCTGGTAACGGGATTTCATCATATAATCATAAATTTTCGGACGGAGTTTTGTACTTGGAAAATCTTCCAGTACATTTTCCAAAGCAACGTTTGCCGCTTTATAATCTCCCATATTGAAATACTGTCTTGCGTTTTCGTATGCTTTAAATTCAAGCTTGTAAGACAACTCATCGATTAATGTTGTAATATTCTTGGATCTTTCAGAGTTCGGATAATTGTTTAAGAAATCCTGAAGTTCGTTTATAGCAAGCTCCGTGCTAGTCTGATCCAGATTATAATCCATAGACCCTTCGTAATAACATAAAGCCGACATATAAGCTGCCTCTTCTGCTCTTGGATCTTTTGGAAAACTTACGGCAAAGTTCTTAAACTGGTGTCCTGCCAGTTTAAAGTTTTTATCGTAATAATTTGCATAGGCCGTATTAAAACCTACATTTGGAAAATCATCCGTTCCGGCAACAAGATTGGCAAGTCTGTCATAAAGAGCCAGCGCATTTTTCCATTTCTTTTTAGCAAAATTATCATTTGCTGCTTTTAGAATGAAATTTTTATCCGCACTTTTCATTGCTTTTTCCTGCTGACTCACGCATGATGCAACCACCGCTACAGCAAAAAGACCTAAAATATATTTTTTCATATAAAAAATTCAACAGTTTTCGGACTATACCACCGATTTACTAATTTGCAAAAATATAACTTTTTTGCCAATAGATTTTTTTTTATGATTATTTAACGTAATTTTAGTCTGCCGTGTATCCCAAAATAGCAAAAACACTAAGCAAGAGATTCATCCTTACCTTTTTCTCCGCTTCTTTAGCATAGGTTTCCTCACTTTTACTCGGAACATACAGTTCGTAAAAATTTTTATTGCGGATCACAAATAAGGTTGACCCGATAATGGTGGTGAGGATATCTTCCGGTTTGGGAGTAAATGTGAAAACACCTGAGGCGACCCCTTTTTTGATCACATCATCCAGTTTTTTGACAAACAGCTGATAGAAATCCAGCAATTCATCTTTGAGATTATCGGTATGGCGCAGTTCCTGGGTAACAAATCCGTGGAAATAATTGTATTTAAATAACTGCGAGACAATATATTTTATGATTTCTTTCATCTGCATTTCCGGTTTACCATCTTTAATGGTATCTGCAAACTCAGAAAAATTCTCTCTTGTTTTTAAAACCCGGTACTGATAGAGATAAGACATCATTTTTTCTTTTGATCCGAAGTAATAAGAGATCATTGCCACATTAATATTGGCTTTGGAACAGATATCCCGCACAGATGTTCCTTCATACCCTTTTTTCGCAATGAGCTCCTCTGCGATGTCTAATATGTGAATTTGTTTCTCAGTAAATTTTTTTTTCATAAAGTGCTGCTTTCAGGTAAAGTTAAGAAATTTTTAACAAATTTATAAACGTTCGTTTAATAATTTTATATTAATTCTAAATAACCTTATTTTTGACAAATGGAATTTTTTGATTTTCATCACCATAAGAATAATTTGAGGTACGGAGTTTATAATGTAAACCTCAAAGAAATTCCTCCGGATTTCCCATATTCTATAGGCATTCATCCTAAAGAGATTGCTACCGATGCCTTAGAGTCTCAGTTTGACTGGCTGCGTTCCAATATCGGTAGTCACTGCTTCGCCATCGGGGAATGCGGGCTGGATTCTTTTTCAGAAACTGATCAAAAAATTCAGGAAGATGTTTTTTTAAGACAGATTAAAATTTCCAATGAACTTAAAAAACCATTGATCATCCACTGTGTAAGAAAGTTCTATGAAGTCATTTCCTTTAAAAAATACGCAGAACAGCCTATGATCATTCACGGTTTTAATAAAAAACACAGTATTGCGGAAGATTTACTTAAAAATAATTTTTATCTGAGTTTTGGAAAAGCGGTTTTGTATAATTTATCTTTGCAAAATACTTTGAAAATGATTTCTCTGGATAAAGTGTTTTTGGAGACGGACAATGACGATTTTGCAATCGGTGAGTTGTATCAGAAGGCTGCGGAAATAAAAGGGATTTCTTTAGAAAGATTAAATGAACAGATTTTAGAAAATTTAGAGACGATACAAAATGGATAAATACTGGCTGGAAAGAACGGAGCTTCTGATAAAAGAAGAAGGATTGGAAAAACTCAACAAGGCAACTGTTCTGGTCGTCGGCTTGGGAGGAGTAGGCTCTTTTGCTGCTGAATTTCTTGCAAGAGCCGGAGTCGGTAATATGACCATTGTAGACGGTGACACCGTAGATATCACAAATATTAACAGACAGTTACCCGCACTGCATTCTACTATCGGAAAGCATAAGGTAGATCTTGTTGCAGATCGTCTTTTAGACATTAACCCAACGCTTAATCTGGTAAAGATCAATGAATTTCTAAATCCTGAAAGAATGGACGAAGTATTGGATTCTGCGAAATTTGATTACGTTTTGGACTGTATCGACAGCGTAACGCCAAAACTTTCTTTAATCATTGCCGCTAAAAGAAGAAGAATAAAGATCGTGAGCTCTATGGGCGCGGGCGGAAAAACCGATCCCAGCAAAGTAATGGTAAGAGACATCAGTAAGACCGAACATTGTCACCTCGCCAGACAGGTGAGAAAAAGGCTGAAAAAAGTAAAAATTGACAAAGGGGTACGTTGCGTTTTTGCCAATGACATTCAGGATGAGGAAAGTCTGAAAATGACCGACGGAACCAATTATAAAAGATCCTTTTACGGGACCATCAGTTATATGCCTGCCATTTTTGGTCTTTATACGGCTTCGGAAGTTATCAATCATTTGCTGAAAGATTAGATTTTCACATGATCTCTATTTTTTGAGGTTCTATACACAGACATTGCCGGAATTAAAATTAATGACAGCAGTAAATCTCACACAGTCAGTCCAAATCAGACGGAGTATCAAAAAACAATAAAATATGCCTTATATTTACCATCCGTAAATGACAGATTCCAAATATCCTAGAGCAGAAAAGCTGAAAGCTAAAACTGAAATTGCCTTACTCTTTGAAAAAGGCAAATGGAGAACCTATGGAAACCTGAGGATCATTCTTTTGAAAGATAAGCCTGATTTCCCGGTGAGCTCTACTAAATTCTCGGTTTCAGTGTCTAAAAGATATTTTAAAAAAGCGGTACACAGAAATCGGGTAAAAAGGCTTCTCCGGGAATGCTACCGTCTGAATAAAGACCTTTTCAAAGAAGCTTTCGGAGAAAAAACCGTGGCGATGCTTTTCTGGACTTCTCCGGAAATGCCCAAAAAATTTCAGGACGTGGAAACACAGTTTATCAGGCTTTGCCAGACCCAGAAGAAATCTTAATTCTTCTTTCCCGATATATTAGGATCTTCTCAATCTTTCAGTTTTCATTGGAAATATTATTTTTTGTAACTTTCAGGGAAACAAATCATCCTAAAAATTAATATGTTAGAAAATGTTCCCTATCTATCCTATATTCTGAGTGCTTTTATAGGTATCGGCTTAGCTGCCGCCAGTGGATTCAGGGTTTTCCTGCCTTTATTTGCCGTGAGTCTGGCCTCGTACTTCCATTGGATCCCTATGAGCGAGCAGTTTGAATGGCTTACCGGGCTTCCTACTCTCATTACAACAGCAATAGCGACAGTGGTTGAAGTTCTGGCCTATTACATTCCTTTTATTGATCATCTCCTGGATACGGTATCGGTTCCGCTGGCAACAATTGCCGGCTCTCTGTTATTTGCCAGCCAGTTTGCGGGTATCGGCTCATTTTCACAATGGGGCCTCGCATTAATAGCGGGAGGAGGAACTGCGGCTACGATAAGTTCGGGCTTTGCGGGGATTCGTGCGGCCTCTACTGCCACAACAGGAGGATTAGGAAATTCTGTGGTGGGAACTACAGAAACGGCCGGCGCCGGAATTATGTCTATTTTAGCAATGGTTGCTCCTGTAATTGCTGTGATTTTTACGATCATCACAATTGTGTGCATTATAGTTCTGGGAAGAAAAGCATGGAAAAAATTAAGAAGCAGAAAAAAAAGGGTTCATCATACATAAAAAGACCGGGCATATCACCCGGTCTTTTCTTTTGTATTTCTTTTTAATTGTATTTGCTGATAAACTCCGTATCCAAAAGGAAAGAGCAGTGTTACATATCCGCATAGCAATGCCTGTTTCCGGGATAAGTCAGGATAAAACATGACCGAAAACAAAAAACCCAGCATCAGGTAAGCTACCGTAAGCCCTATTATCTTCCTATTCATCCTGTATTAATTTTTGCTTCTGAAATCTTTTATTTTCTGAATTCTCTCTTCAAAATAGGCTTTCTTTTCCGGTGTTTTCTTAATTAATATTTCAAATGCTTTAATGGCTTTTGTATACAATTTCTGCTCAAAGTACAAAGTGGCGAGGGTCTCGGTCATTAAGTGAGAAATATCGTCGTTTCTTTCTTTGATAACATATGCAGACTCTTCTTTTAGCTGGGAAATTCTGGGGTTGTTTTCGATAAAGGTTTCAATCACTTTATTCTTAATCTCTACAATTTCTTTTTTGTCTTCTACCGGCACAGGTTCTTCCTCATGTCTGTCGATTTTAAGCCAGCTCTGCCATGTATTGATGAATCCCGGAACATTGCTGTCTGCAGGACTTTTAACTTTCACTTCAGGATTTTCCTGCTTTTCTTTCTCTGTATCGGATACAGGTTCAGGTTCGGTTTTTTCTGAAGACCATCTGGAAATATCAGAACTGAAGAAAGAAACATTCATGACCGGTGCTTCATCCTTTTGTTCCGGTATTACTGATTCTTCCTCAATTTCAGAAATATGGTCATTCATTTCCTGTTTCCCCTGATCTTCCGTTATTTCCCGAACGTCGTCTTTTTCAGGTACTGTGTTTTCTTTTTCTGAAATTTCAGGTTCATTAACTCTTTCTTCCGGTTGAGAAGCTGTTTGTTCTTTATTGATCAGAGAATCCGGAACATGAGCTTCAAAACTCATAGGTTTCCACTCGTTTATAATTTCTTTCTCTGTTTCAGGCTCGTGAACCATAATTATCTCTTTATCCTGAGCATCCTGCGTAGTTTCCTGAACTTTCTCCTCTATTTCTCCCTCAGCGGAAACGATGTCAAAATTCTGGGTTTCAGCGAAACTGATATTATCATTACCGGCGGTCTCAGGCTCATCTGTTTTCTGCTCATCAGAAACCTTTCTGCTTTCCTTCATTTTCCTTTCTACCTGCTCAATAAGACGTCTTATTTCCTCCTCATGTTTATTTAAAACTCCTGCAGACGTTTCCTCATTTTGAGACTTCTGCTGGTCTCCTGGTACCTTATTCGGATCTGCCTCAGAATTGCTTTCAACAGGTTCTGTATTTCCGGAAATCAGTTCAGGTTTCTCCACTGTATCAGAAGGAATGATCACGTCAGGCAAAAAAGACTGCGTTTCATGAAAACTGATATCAGATTCTTCTTGAACGATATCTTTAACCTCTTCCGAAGCTATTTTATCTCCATCAATGATGGTTTCCGAAGTAAATTCCACCTCTTCTTTCAGGAGATTTTCTGAATTTTCACCTGAAATAATCTGTTCTTCTTTTTCTTCTTCTGTATTTTGTTCCGGAGTATCTGGCGAAATATCTATGTCAGCTATTATAGGTTCTACTTCACTAATGCCGGTATCTGCTTGAGCTCCTGTAATTTCTTTATCTGATTTATTTTCAGATCCGGTATTTTTTTCAGAACCTGATTCTTCTTCAGCAGCCTGAGGCTCTGCAGATACATCAGAAGCTGTTTCCTGATCATCATTTTCTATCTGAAGAGATTTCGGTCTATACGTTACAATAGATCCGGATTCGAGTGTAGATTCAAGATCTATGGTTTCATAATTTTCTTCGCTGAGGAAATTTTCTTCACCTTCAAATAAAATTCTGTTTCTTTCACCATTCACATAAACCTCTACAGATTCCGGGGTGTTATTTTGTACAAGACTTGCAGCTTCAGCATATTTGTTTTCCGCTGCTGTCTTCTCTGAGAATTCATTTTCCGGAATTTCTGAAGATTCCAATTGCTCAATAGGGGCCACTGCCGGATTTTCAGCAGGAACTGCTATCTTATCTTCTCTTTTTAACGGAAAATTCTGACTTTTATAAGTATAGCTGAATGTATTTTTAGGAGCCTTCTGTGTTTGTTCTTCAGCAACAAGTTCTTCTGCTGTATTTTGTTTCTGCTGTATTTTACCATTGATCAGCTGATATAGTATTTTTTTATCTGTGGTATAGGCTGCCGTTGTGGAGAGCTCTTTCTGATAATTCGCTTTATCATAAAGGTGAATACCATAAAGATGCAATGCCCTGATATTTTGAATAAACGGAAAAGAATCAATCTCTTCTTTCAAAAGATTGAGGTCTTCTGACTGAATATTTTTGGGGTTCTTTAATAATTCTAAAACTCTAGGATTCATCTTACCAGTTTGCTACAATATCGTTAAAAATCTTATTGATAATTCTATCGGTTACAATTTTAACCTGTGAATTTTCTATATCACTCTGAGACAGACTATTATTGAAGACTGCTTCATCAGAATAGGTTCTGTCGAAACTGGAATCCGGATGAATTTTGTTTTCATAATGCACTTTCACGGTAATTGTCAGTTTGTTCTGAGATTCATTGATCACCCCTCCTGTCGTGGTGGTAGTCGTCGTCGAGCTGATTGTCGTAGGAGAAATAGAGTAATCCGTGATCTCACCTTCAATCAGAATATCAGGATTTTCTTTCGTTCCTTTTAAGGTTGTCCTTTGTAAAAACCGGTTTTGAATATCCGTTGAAAACTGCTGAGATAAAGCAGGATTCACCAGAGCTGCATTGTTTGGAAATTCATTGATCTGAACCGTTTTCTCATCTGTAAGAGATGACCCTGTAAAAGAGTAGCATTGCACGAACAATGTAAGGATAATAAACCCGAAAATTAATTTTGTTTTACTCATAAACCAATCTTTTGATTTTGCGTTTCTAAAACGTCTTTAAAACTCATGTATTTAATGCAGAGCCCAAGCGGAGCAGTAAGAAAAATACCGATACCACATGCCAGAATACCTATCTGTGAAATAACGCCTGCAAGAATCATGAAAATAAAAATCATCCAGAAGTTCTTTTTGGCAATTTTCCATGATAAACCAAAGGCTTGTCTAACACTTTGAACTCTGTATACTGAAATAAGCGGCTGCACAAAATAAAAAGATACAGAAAATGCAAACATCAATATTATAAAGAGGCAAAACCAGATTATAAATCCTCCGGCAAATAATGCTGAGCCTACAGCACCGGGATCGTTGCCATATTTTGCAGCTGCCAGTAACGGAATTAATGAGAACTGTACCGGGATCATTAATATAAAGACTACCGCCATAAGTAATATCAATAACTTAAAGTACACAAAGAAATCTGTAAAATCAAAAATATCACCGGCCTGTACAGGTTTGCCTTCGTCAGCCTTTTTACAGATTTTATAAAAGTTTCCGATGGCCAATATTCCGCAAAAAGGGATAATGCTCATTATAACAGCTAAAAGGGTCGCCAATACAAAGCCTCCAATATCTTTTTTAAACAGATCAATTCCTTCGGAAATATACTTTCCTATGTTGAAATTATATCCTTTGTTTGTTATTAAATCAAAGTTCCCCATGCGTTTATTATTCCTCTAAGTTATACTGTTTTATTTTTCTGTATAAAGTTCTTTGCGAGATTCCCAACTCGTCAGCAGCTTTATTTCTGCGTCCTTTATGTTTTTCCAGTGCCTTGATAATCAAATCTTTTTCATTATTCTGCAGAGATAAAGATTCTGGTCTGTTTTCCTCAATTTCAATATCTTCAAAATCCTCATAACTCTCTTCAGGATTCGAAATAATGGTAGGATTCTGCACTGCAGGATGATGATTCTCTTCAAAATACATCAGAGAACCCGGACCGGCATTCTGCTGCGGTTCAGGAGTATAGATCCTGTTAATCAGGTTTTTCTCATGATTGCTCAGATCTGCGGCGCCACGATTTTTAATAAGCTCCGAAGTTAATGATTTTAAATCATTAATATCACTTCTCATATCGAAGAGAATTTTATACATGATTTCTCTTTCGCTGCCAAAATCCGTCTGTTTTGAATTATTGGGCTGGTTGACTACCATGGGAAGATGAGTTTCCATAGGAATATATTCTGCCAGCTTATCTACGGTGACATGCCTGTTCCTCTCCACCACGGTCATCTGCTCTACCAGATTTCGCAACTGTCTTACATTCCCGGGAAATGTATAGTTTTCTATATAATGTACTGCGCCCGGATCCAGCTCAAGCTCAGGCATTCTGTATTTTTCAGCAAAATCTATGGCAAATTTCCGGAACAGCAGATGGACGTCTCCTTTTCGTTCTCTTAAAGGCGGCATATCAATCTGTACGGTATTTAAACGATAATACAGGTCTTCACGGAATCTTCCGTCTTGAATGGCCTTCATCATATTCACATTGGTAGCCGCTACGATTCTTACATTTGTTTTCTGGACCTGTGAAGAACCTACTTTCATGAATTCTCCGCTTTCCAGTACTCTCAGTAAACGAACCTGTGTCTGTAATGGAAGCTCGCCCACCTCATCAAGGAAAATAGTTCCTCCGTCTGCTACTTCAAAATATCCTTTTCTGGTTGCTGTAGCTCCTGTAAAGGCCCCTTTTTCGTGACCGAACAATTCTGAATCGATGGTTCCCTCCGGAATGGCACCACAATTAACAACAATATAGGGCTGATGCTTTCTTTTCGATTCCGAATGAATAATTTTAGGGATAAACTCTTTCCCGACTCCACTTTCCCCGATGACCAGCACGGAAATATCTGTGGGAGCTACCTGAATCGATTTCTCTAAAGCGCGGTTTAGAGCTGGAAAATTCCCGATAATTCCGAAACGGTTTTTTATGTTTTGTAATTCGATACTCATAAGTAAAATTTAGATTATTGATTTGAGGCAGATCTTCGTAATAAACTGAAAATCTTTTAATTAGTTAAATAAATTTGTTGTAAATTTTAACCGATTGCTTCCAAATAATCTTTGTTTCTTACTTTTGAAACCTTGCTTTTAAAAGATATGATTTCAGCAAAGCCATGTTGTTTGCCAAGTTTTTCGAAATTATATAAAATCCGATGATCTCTCTCTTCTAAATCTGTAAGCCAGAGCTTATAAAAACTGTGGTGATTCTGACGGTTTGGAAAGATATTTTCAATGAGATCAGCCGCATTTTGCTTCTGATGTATGGCAAAATGACTGACTTTTTTCTGAGCTGAGAGTTGCTGAGCCTTCTGACAGTCCTGTGAGGTTAAGAGTTTTGTATAAAATTCGTAAAGTTTCTTATAATCTTCATTATCAGCACTTCCATGTCCTATCTGTGCCGAAACATTACTGCATATGATTACCAATAAAACGCTGAGGCAATATTTCTGAAACTTTTCCATTGTCTATTACAGGTTATTGTTGATAATTTTTACGATTTACTATTGGCAGTACGTTATTAATCAATAAACGAATTAGCCTTTTACTGTTTCTCCTAAAAGTGTGCCCTGGGTGTTGTCAAATACAAATACGTCCACAATGTCACCTATTTTCTGTCCTTCCAACATATCAAAGACACAAACGGCATTCTGCGAATTTCTTCCCTTCCACTGATTTTTATTCTTTTTGGAAATTCCTTCGATCAGAATCTGATGGTTTTTTCCAACGTAGGATTTCATTCGTTCTCTGGACAGCTCACCTTGTAGCGCGATTACTTCCGCCAGACGTCTCTGCTTGATTTCCGCAGGAATATTATCTTCCATTTTTTTATGGGCCGGAGTTCCCGGTCTTTCTGAGTAGGCAAACATATAACCGTAATCATATTCCACTTCTCTCATCAGACTTAAAGTATCCTGATGATCTTCCTCAGTTTCATTACAGAAACCGATGATCATATCCTGAGAAAAAGAAATATCCGGAACAATTTCTTTTGCCTTTTTAATCAGATCCAGATATTCTTCACGGGTATGCTGTCTGTTCATTGCTTCCAGCATCCTGTTGCTTCCACTCTGAACCGGCAGGTGAACATATTTACAGATATTCTCATGTTTTGCCATCATTCTGAATACATCCAGGCTCATATCCTGAGGATTCGAAGTTGAAAATCTGATTCTCATTTCAGGAATGGCTTTCGCTACCAGGTCAAGCAATTGGGCAAAATTAACGGCCGTAGCTTTCTGCATTTCTGAGGCTTTCGCAAAGTCTTTTTTAGGACCTCCTCCATACCAGAGATAAGAATCTACATTTTGTCCCAAAAGAGTAATTTCTTTGTAGCCGCTCTGCCAAAGACTTTTACTCTCTTCTAAAATAGAGTGCGGGTCGCGGCTCCTCTCTCTGCCTCTTGTAAAAGGAACGACACAGAATGTACACATATTATCACAACCTCTTGTAATGGTGACAAATGCTGTAACACCATTTCCACCTAAACGGACAGGATTAATATCTGCATAGGTTTCTTCTTTTGACAGAATTACATTTATCGCATCTCTTCCGTCTTCTGTCTCTTTTAACAGATTGGGTAAATCTCTGTAGGCATCCGGTCCAACCACAAGATCAACCAGCTGTTCTTCTTCTAAGAATTTTGTTTTAAGCCTTTCCGCCATACATCCCAGAACCCCAACCGTCATGCTCGGTTTTTCCTTTTTCAGATTTTTGAATTGGGAAAGACGCATTCTTACGGTCTGCTCGGCTTTTTCACGGATCGAACATGTATTTAAAAGAATGAGATCTGCTTCCTCTACCTTAAGCGTGGTATTATACCCCTGCTCATTCAGAATAGAGGCAACGATTTCAGAATCAGAAAAGTTCATCTGACAGCCATAACTCTCTAAAAATAGTTTCTTAGAGTTTCCGTCTTTCTCCGCGATGGCGAATGCTTCTCCCTGTTTTGTCTCGTCTATATATTTTTCTTGCACTGTAGTATCTATTTACCATTCACTATTTAAAGCTCAAAGTTTTCCGACCTTGATTTTTTAAACTTTGAACTTCCTGAATTTGCAAAGATACAAAATCTTATGACAGAATGGCAGGTGATTATTCAAAGTTAAATGATAGGGGTAGCCTGAAATAACTTTTGACCGGAATACTATGGAAAGTAGCAGGTTTCCATTTCTTTTTGATAGACTTTACCGACTGTAATACCATATTATTAAACTCGTTATTATCTGTTTTCTGTGACAGTTGCAGATCCTGTATTTTACCTTCTGGGTCAACAAAAAATGATACCTCAAGTCTAAACGTCACAGAACCTTTAGTAGAAAACCTTGCCAAGTCAATATTATTAGCTACCTTTTTCCTAAACTCATTTAACCCACCATCAAATTCAGGATTTGTAAAATATATTTCGGGTAAATAGGAATCTGTATATTTATCAAAGAGATCATCAACATAAATTGGTATTTCCACTAGAGCAGCATGTTGTGTCCCTTCAACCTCAGCAGGTTTCCAACCTTTCATATATTTTAAAACTTCCCTGGTAATTTCATATGAACATTTAGAATTTGAAATGGTCAAACTATCTTGTTTTACGAGTTTTATTTTAGAGTCCGGATAGACCACAACTTTCACAATATAATCTTCATTTTTATTTTCACAAGGCTGAATTTTTTTTTCTAATAACAATTCATGAAACTGTTTATAAAAAGCAACTCTTCCTCCTTCATAAAACTCCAACCCTTTTGGATAACGATCCAGAATCTGAGCATTAAAAATAACGGATATGCAAATAAAGTAAAAAATAAATATTTTTTTAATCATGGTTAAATAGTCTGAAGTAAAATTAGTTTTAATTATTTTTTTTGGAATGATAATGATTCCTGTTAAGTAGTTGACTTCGTTAAGTTTTTTTATGTGAAATTACATATCGGCAGACATTGAAGAGAAGTTCATCTTCAGTTTCATTTCGGATTTTACCGGCTGGCCGTTGCACAATGCCGGAGACCAGTTTTTTTTAATTCTTCTCACTACATACTGCATATCGTCAAAAAAAACATCGCTGTTTAAGACTTTCGGGTCCCCCTCTACATCAGTCACTTTACCCGTCGCATCAATGGTAAGCGTAAATGTAAAATCTCCTGTTAAGGTATAAAAATCGGAATTAAGATAGGTATACATATATTTCCTGAGCAGCTGTTTGTACGCTGCTGCTCCACCTTCAAATGCAGCAGGTTTAAAATCATTACAGTTCTTTACAGCAACCTGTAGAAATGGCTCCTTAATATCTATTTTAAGGAGATTTTTATTGTTTTCAACAATAAAAGATTCATCCCTGTCCTCTAAATCCGTCTGGGCAAATGATAAATTTGCCATACAAAGTCCTATACATAATGCTATCGCTTTCATAGTGTATTTTTTATTCAGGCTTACAAAGTCCAAAATTACACCAAAAAACAAAAAAAACTCCACTAAAAAGTGAAGTTTCCGTAAATATCTGATTTTATTATTTATTTTTTTAAAGGCTGGACCTGGCTCTGCTGCCCGTTTCTTTGAGCATTAATGAAACGACAATCGCCAATACAATTCCCACGATCCAGAATAACACCGAATGTTGAAAATGTATGTTCCCTGCTGAAGTATCCAGGCTTTTCCCAAACCACCTGCTGAAAACAGGACTCAATAAAGTTGTTACTCCAAAAGTGATGAAATTAATGGCTCCCGTGGCGCTTCCTTTTACAAAATCAGGATTCGCTTCTTTAATAATCGAATAGGGAATCATTGCCGCTCCGGAACCTAATCCAAGGACAAACATGCTGATTTTTGCAGGATACAGATCCGGCAGATAAATTAACTGAAGCAGGCTGATGATCATTAATGTGGCACCGGCAACCAAAACAGGCTTTCTTCTTCCTATTTTATCGGTAATAAAACCCAGTAACGGACATCCGAAAACCCATCCAAACGCAACCATGGCACTGGTAATGGCGGCTTCATGAAAAACAAACTGTTTGTCTTTCTGAAAAAAAGCAACCGCCCATGTCATCGCAAATATCGTGGTAGGGGCGAATAGCAGCCCTGAAATAATTCCACACAGCCACGACTGTGGGTTTTTAAAAACAATTTTATACGGTTCCAGATAGCCTATTGGTTTAGCTCCCGATTCTCCCGGTTCTTTCGCTTTATCTTCTTTAGGGATAACGAGGAACAAACCCAATGCTGTGATAATGGTAACAATTCCTGACCAAAGCCAAAAAGTATCAATATTAACTCCTTTTTCCACCCATGGACCTACAATAAACTGGCCTGCAGTGCCTCCCAGCATTCCGATACACTGAGTAAAACCGATGGCCGTGGCCAAAGACTTTGAAGAAAAACCTTTACTTGCCAGATAGACACAGCCTGGAAATGCAAATGCACATCCCGCCCCCTGCAACAGCCTTCCTGAAACGCCTGCCACCTGGCTTGAAATTAAAAACAGGAGGCACCCGATCCCTAAAATCAATGTCCCGGCAAAAAGTGATTTTTTACCCCCGAATTTGTCTAAAGCAATTCCCGCAATCAGACTACACGTGGAATAAGTGTAATAATAGGTACCTACCATGCTGATCAGTTTCAGCTCGGTGGTATTAAAATTACTGACCAGTTCAGGAATCATCACTGCCGGAGCAGATCTGATGACATAGTCTAAAAAGTAAAAAATCAGCCCGAATAACCAGGCTATGATATAGAATTTCTTCAGAGATGCACTCATTATAGCAATCCTTTAATATGTTTATAGTTTGTTTTAACGGTATCCAGCGCTTCTTCCATTTTTCCGCCAAGCATCAGCTGCGCCATAGATTTTGTCATTCCCAGAACCTGATCGAATTCAATTTTCGGAGGTAAGGCCAATGCATTCGGATTGGTAAAGATGTTCAGTAAATAAGGGCCGGTATACTCCAGACATTCTTTTACCGCCGCTTCCACTTCTTCAGGTTTGTGAACATTTTTCCCGGGATATCCCATTGCATGAGCAATCATTGCAAAATCAGGATTCACCATATCTGTTTCATTGTCGGGCATTCCGCCAACTTCCATTTCCAGTTTCACCATTCCCAAAGCCCTGTTGTTAAAGACAATAAGTTTTACGGGTAGTTTATACTGAAAAATGGTTGCCATATCTCCTAATAACATAGATAATCCTCCGTCTCCGCACATCGCAATCACCTGCCGGTCCGGATGAGCCAGGGAAGCACCGATAGCCATTGGCATTGCATTCGCCATCGAACCGTGGTTAAATGATCCTAACATTTTTCTTTCCCCTGTACCTGTAATATATCTCGCTCCCCATACACAACACATTCCTGTATCTACTGTAAAGATGGCATCTTTCTCCGCTAATTGGTCTAAGGTATGGGTTACAAATTCGGGCTGGATGGCATTTTCCTCGCCGAAGTCTTTCACATACGTAAGTTGTGTCTCTTTTACTTTTTCGTAAAACTCCAATTGCTGATTCAGGAAATTAACGTCGGTTTTTTCTTTCAGCAGTGGCAACAGTGCTTTGATGGTCTCTTTTATATCACCGGTAAGTCCCAATTCAAGCTTAGCCCTTCTTCCTAATCTTTCCGGGCTTTCGTCAATCTGAACGATTTTATTTTTTACAGGCATGAATTTCTGGTAAGGAAAATCCGTTCCCAACAGAATGAGTAAATCTGCTTCATGCATGGCGTGATAGGCAGAGGGTAGCCCCAAGAGTCCCGTGAGTCCAACTTCGTTAGGATTATTAGGCTGAATAGCCATTTTTCCCCGGAAAGAATATCCTACCGGAGCTTTCAGATATTTTGAAAGTGCTATCACCTCAGCATTGGAATGCTCTGCACCGATTCCACAGTAAAGCGTCACTTTCTCACTTTCATTAATTAAAGTCGCCAGCTGATTCAGTTCATCATCAGAAGGACGGATGACGGGATGGGTTCTGAATATTGTATTGGAGGTCGTTGCTTCTTCAGCGTCCAGTTCGGAGACATCTCCCGGGAGGCCTATCACAGCTACTCCTTTTTTGGAAATCGCATGCTGAATAGCAGTCTGTACCGTTCTTTGAACCTGCTCTGGTCTTGTGATCATCTGATTGTAATAACTGCAATCATCAAATAATTTTATAGTATTTGTTTCCTGGAAATAATCCATTCCCATTTCTTCGCTCGGAATGGTAGAAGCTATTACCAGCATGGGAATATGAGAACGGTGTGCTTCATAGACTCCGTTAATTAAATGAACATGTCCCGGCCCACAACTTCCTGCGCAAACAGCAAAACCATCGAGTTCGGCTTCTGCCGCGGCGGCATAGGCACCTACTTCTTCATGCCGTACATGGATCCATTCTATGCTGCTTTTTTTTACGGCAATATTCAAATGATTAAGGCTGTCGCCGGTTACTGCATAAATTCTTTTCACATTCGCATTTTCGAGCATTTCCACAATTTGCTCAGCTATGTTTTTAGCCATAATTAATATTTTTTGGTGTTTATATAGGAAAACGGTGTGAATATGGATTGACGAGGTCTTTTTAAGATTAAGCCTCTATCAAATTTAGGGAATAATAAATATTTCAAAGATTGTTTTGTATTAAAATTAGCTTAACTCCATAAAAAAACCCTGCCATTTCCTGCAGGGTTCTTGTATTTAGTTGATTACTTCTATCTGGTTTCTTAATAAATCCTCGAATTCATCTCTTTTTCTGATTAAATGCGCTTTTCCGTCTAAGAACAGAACTTCCGCCGGTTTCAGTCTTGAATTAAAGTTCGAACTCATTTCAAAACCATAGGCTCCTGCATTGTGGAAAGCTAAAATATCCCCTTCTCTTACTTCATTAAGCTTTCTGTCCCACGCAAAAGTATCTGTTTCACAAATATTTCCGACCACGGTATAAATTCTTTCCGCCCCTTTTGGATTGGATAGATTTTCTATATTGTGATAAGAATCATAGAACATCGGACGGATCAGGTGATTAAAGCCTGAATTCACACCTACGAATACGGTTGCGGTTGTCTGCTTGATCACATTGGCTTTTACCAATAAATATCCGCTTTTTCCTACTAAGAATTTCCCCGGCTCGAACCATAATTCAAATTTTTTTCCGGTAGATTTTGAAAATTCGGAAATCACTTTTTCCACTTTTTTTCCTAATGTTTTCACATCGGTTTCCTCTTCACTGTCCTGATAAGGAATTTTAAAACCACTGCCCATGTCCAGATATTTCAGATTCGGAAAATGTTCTGACAGTTCCAGCATAATATCTAATGCCTGAAGAAAAACGTCCGGATCTTTAATCTCGCTTCCTGTATGCATATGAAGCCCTTCAACATTTAAATTGGTAGATTTCATCACTCTTTCGATATGACGGACCTGATGGATCGAAATACCGAACTTACTGTCGATATGTCCTGTTGAAATTTTATAGTTGCCCCCTGCAAAAATATGTGGATTGATTCTTACTAGAATGGGATACGTATTTCCGTATTTGTTTCCGAACTGCTCGAGAATAGAGATATTATCGATATTGATATGCACCCCGAATGTCATTGCTTCTTCGATTTCAGCCAAGTCGACACAGTTGGGAGTAAATAGTATTTTTTCTTTCGAAAATCCGGCTTTCAGGCCCAGTTTGACCTCATTAATTGATACACAATCCAAAGAAGCACCCAAGTTCTTGACATACTTAAGGATGTTAATGTTTGTCAGTGCCTTAGCAGCATAGAAGAATCTTGTGTGTTTTAAAAAAGAAGATGTAAGTTTTTCGTATTGCGTTTTAATAGATTCAGCGTCGTAAACATACACCGGGGTGCCAAATTCATTGGCAATCTTTAATAATTCTTTTGAATTCATAATTTTATTTTGGCATAAAAAGGGCAGATTCTTCGAAAAGAGTCTGCCACAATAATTATTTTATGCAAGGCAACTCTTTTACATATTCCAAACCTTAGAAAACTTTACAGCTCCCTTTTTTCCGGTTTTATTTTGTTTAAAATTTTGCATTGCTTCGTTTTATTTTTTGCAAAAATACTAATTCTTTTTTATTTTCTGAAAATTGATTTGTGAAGTGTTTCTCTTGAAGGATATTACCTGACTCCGAATCTTTCCTTGCTTCAGCAAAGAAAACCCTTTACAAACCGGATCAGAACAACAGTGATCTAAATCATTTCGGTAACGGCAATGTTTCAAAATCACCCCGAATCAGTGCCAGCTGTAAATCATTATTTAAATCTGAAGACTGAAACAGAAGATCTATTTTTAATTTGGAGAGCTTGCTGAGGGTCTGAATCTGCGTAAAGAGCTCATAAAAACCATAGGAACATACTTTTCCGTTTTCGATCATTAAAAATAATTTTTCGCCCAGTCTTCTGCCCTGTCCCAGCCAAAGTTCATTTTTCTTTTTAAAATCTATTCTGTTTTTAAAAACGTCAGGATCCTTATATTCTTCAATATTGGTTATAAACTGAACGGCTTTTGAGCCCTGGGTAAAGGACCTGAATCTGAGAATCGGTTTTTCGGTCTTGTTTAGGGTATTTTTCTCAACAACATAACGGTCGTTTCTAAAATAAAGTCCGAAAGGCAGAATGTCCCTCTTTCTGATATTTTTAGAGTTTAGAATCAGCTTGGCAATGATATCGGTACCCGTAAGTTCAAAATTGATCTGTTCTGTCCCATTCTGAATCGATTCCCATTTTTTGGATTTTGAGTTAAAAACCTTTTTGGAAAACTTATTAATATCCTGTACATGATCTGAAAAAATAATTTTCCCTGCATCATTCTGAAAATAAACGAAACCTTTCTCGTTTGGCAAATCCTGCGTTAATTGTTTGATTTTATTTATATAGGATTTAGCATTGGTTTCCTCATGCTGCTTCTGAATAATCTCGTTTTCAGTATCTTTTGACACCAGGAGCTTAAATAGTTCCAATGTGGCCCGGGCATCGCCCTCCGCCCGGTGATGATTCGTCAGTGGAATTCCGAGTGACTTTACCAGTTTTCCGAGTGAATAACTTACCTCATCAGGAATTAATTTTTTAGCTAGAGGGATCGTATCCAGCGTATTGATCGTGAATTCATATCCAAGTCTTTGGAAAGACTGGCGGAGCATTCTGTAATCAAAGTCAATATTATGACCTACCAATGTTGTGTTTTGGGTAATTTCCACTACCCTTTTGGCAATTTCGTGAAATTTAGGAGCGGTCTTGACCATTTTAGGCGTAATACTGGTCAGTTTCTGGACAAATGGTGTAATATCACTTTCGGGATTGACCAATGAGATGAACTGATCGACAATTTTTTGTCCATCGTACCGGTAAATGGCAATATCTATAATGCATTCTTTTCTGTAACCTGCACCATTACTTTCTATATCAATTATTGAATACATTTAAATATAAAACTAGCTTTAAATTAATTTTCAGTTACCTTTGACAAAGCTAAATCTCATGTCAGCTAATCAACTACATAACTTATGCCATACAACTGCAGAACTCACTTCAGTTTTTGTTTAATTGACAAAGGTAATCCTGCTAAAATAGCAAAAAATATACAATTTTTATCTTTTTCTTCCGCCTAAGCCCAGCATGCCCAGAATTGCTTTTGCTCCTTCCCGCATAAGCGTACTGGTAAATGTTCTTCCCGCTTTACTTTGCAATACCTGCTCAAACATTCCCGGCTCTTCTTTTACCGGTTTGGATTTTTGATTTGGCAGTGGATTTTGGCTTGCCTGCTCCATTCTTCTGACCAGTATTTCATAGGCGGATTCATTATCCACAACCTTTTCATATTTGGCCACCAGGGCTGACTTACCGGTTAACATTGAAATTTCCGCATCATTCAAAACATCCATCCTGGACTCCGGAGAGATCAGATAGGTATGAACCAGCGGTGTTGGAATCCCTTTTTCATCTAAGGCAGTCACAAAAGCTTCTCCGATTCCTAAGTTCTGGATCAGAGTGGACGCGTTATAGTAGTCTGTTGTCGGATAGTTTTCAACGGCTTTTGTAATCTCTTTTTTATCTTTTGCGGTAAATCCTCTCAGTGCATGCTGAATTTTCAATCCCAACTGCGATAAAACAGCCTCCGGAACATCACCCGGAATCTGGGTGATAAAATAAATTCCCACCCCTTTAGAACGAATCAGTTTTACCATGGTTTCGATCTGAGACAGCAGTGCCTTCGAAGATTCATCGAAAATCAGATGCGCCTCATCTATAAAAAGAACCAGTTTAGGCCTGCCACTATCCCCTTCTTCCGGAAAGGTCATATAAATTTCCGCGAAAAGAGACAGCATAAAGGTTGAAAACAACTGCGGTTTATTCTGAATATCGGCTACTCTCAAAATATTTACCACTCCTTTTCCGTCTCTGGTTTTTAGTAAATCCTGTACATCAAAGCTCAGTTCACCGAAGAAACTTGCTGCGCCCTGCTGCTCCAGAGCCACAATAGATCTCAATATAGCTCCCAGAGAGGCAGAGGCGATTGATCCGTAATTCGCCGAAAGTTCAGCTTTACCCTGTGCATTTTCGGTAACATATTGTAAAACCTTTTTCAGATCATTCAAGTCTATCAGGGGAAGTCCTTTATCGTCGCAATATTTAAAAACAATGGACATGATGCTTTGCTGAGTATCATTCAGCTCAAGAATTTTGCTTAATAATACCGGGCCGAATTCGGTAACGGTGGCTCTTAATTTTACGCCTTTTTCACCGGAAATGGTCATTAATTCTACCGGAAAAGCCTGAGGATGGTAAGGTAACTGCGTTTTTGCATACCTTTCGTCGACAATGGTATTTTGTATACCCGCTTCAGCAATTCCCGAAAAATCTCCTTTAATATCCAGTACCAAAGAGGGGATTCCCTTATGAGAAAGCTGTTCGGCAAAAACCTGCAGGGTCTTTGTTTTCCCTGTCCCTGTAGCGCCTGCGATAAGTCCGTGGCGGTTAATTGTTTTCAGAGGAATCGTAACATTGACTTCAGGCACGACCTCTCCGTCAAACATTCCTTTTCCCAATATAATATATTCTCCTTTTGGGGTGTATTTTTTATTCAGTTCTTCAATAAATTGTGTTTTATCTGCCATTGATTCTTTTTTAACTGATAAATATAAAAAGTTTTTCCAAAATATGCAGGCACCGTAAAAGTCATGACGAATTTCAGTATCCGGATCTTTATAAATATGCTTACCTTAGTCATGGGAAATATTCAATTTGGTGGTTAACATTTCCGCCATAACCGGACAGATCAGAATAGATAAAACTTTATTGATTTACTCTATTGATATAGATTTTTATATTATTACCGGTTTTAAAAAAATAAACCCGATTTTTGTAGATTAAATAACAACAAACCGTTACAGACAAATGAAAGTTGAACAAATATATACCGGTTGCCTCGCGCAGGGCGCCTATTACATAGTATCAGAGGATGAGGCAGTAATTATAGATCCACTGAGGGAAGTAAAGCCTTATCTGGATCGTCTGGAAAAAGATAATGTAACTTTAAAATATATTTTTGAAACGCACTTTCATGCAGATTTTGTATCGGGACATTTGGATTTAAGCAAAAAAACAGGGGCTCCCATTGTTTACGGCCCTACCGCACAGCCAGATTTTAAAGCGATTATCGCTGAGGATTATCAGGTTTTTGAAATTGGGAAGATTAAAATAAAAGTTCTTCACACGCCTGGCCATACTATGGAAAGCACCACCTATCTCCTTATTGACGAAAATGGTGTAGAAACCGCTATTTTTACCGGAGATACTTTATTTTTGGGAGATGTGGGAAGACCGGATCTTGCGCAGAAAGCGACCAATCTTACCCAGGAAGATCTTGCGGGCATTTTATATGAAAGCCTTCACGCTAAAATTTTACCACTGGACGACAGCATTACTGTTTATCCCGCACATGGAGCAGGTTCTGCCTGTGGAAAAAACATGCAGAAAGAAACAGTAGATCTTTTAGGAAATCAGAAAAGAACCAATTATGCCCTGAACCAGCCGGATAAAGAATCTTTTATCAGAGAGGTACTGGACGGACTTACAGCTCCTCCCAAATATTTCGGGATGAACGTTGCTTTGAACAAAGGAGGATATGAGAGTTTAGAAACGGTGATGAATAAAGGTCTTAACCAGGTTGCTGCCGAAGATTTTGAATCTTATGCCGAAGATACCGGAGCTTTGATCCTTGATACCAGAAGCCCTGCAGAGTTTCACAAAGGATTTATCCCGAATTCTGTCAATATAGGCCTGAAAGGAGACTTTGCTCCCTGGGTAGGCACCCTGATTGTGGATGTAAAACATCCTCTGCTTCTGATTGTGGATGAAGGAACAGAGGAAGAAGCTATCACAAGGTTAAGCAGAGTTGGGTTTGACAATGTTTTGGGTTATTTAAAAGGCGGTTTTGAAGCCTGGAAAAATTCAAATAAGGAAATAGATGAAATTAAAAGAATTTCTCCGTTAGAATTTGCTGAACAGTTTAATGAAAATTCAAAAGTGATTGATGTACGTAAGATCTCAGAGTATACAGCCGAACACATTGAAAATGCTTATAATAAGCCTTTGGATCTGATAAGCGATTGGATACAAACAATTGAAGATTCGGAACATTTTTTCTTACACTGCGCAGGAGGCTACAGAAGTATGATTGCAGCAAGCATTCTTAATTCGTATGGAATCAGAAACTTCACAGAAATAGAGGGAGGCTTCAACGGAATTAAAAAAACAGAGAAGTTTCCAACCTCCAATTTTGTATGCCAGTCTAAAACGTTATAATGAAAATAAAAAATTTCGGAATTATTCTGATGTCAGCTTGCTTTTTGAGTGCCTGTCAGACCTCTGCCACCGCAGATACTTCTTATATTAGTGTTAAAAAAGCCATCAGCAGTCCCGATGTTGTTTTGGTAGACGTAAGAACACCTGAACAGTATGCAGCCGGCACAGCAGATAATGCCATTAATATTCCTTTAGCAGAAATACAGACTAAAGCGGAATCTTTAAGAGGTAAAAAGGTAGTGGTCTTCTGTAACAAAGGTGTACAGGCAGATGAGGCATTTAAAATTTTAAAGAAAAACGGTGTTGATGTTTATGACGGCACCAGCCTGCAAAACGTAAAAGCCATTCAGGATAAAGCCATTTATTAAAAAAGACTGCTTCTGGTTGATTGATTAACCTGATAGATGCCTATCGGTACCGTTGACTGTACTATTATTTAGTTTAATCATTATAAGCTCTAAACTGGAAACAACCTCATAAAACAAAAATTATGTCACAAAAATTTCAGGAAATTATTGAATCCGAGAGACCTGTTTTAATTGACTTCTTTGCAACATGGTGTCAGCCCTGCAAGGTACAGTCGTCAGTTTTAACCACGGTGAAAGAAAATATAGGCGAAGGGGCCAGAATCATAAAAGTAGACGTCGACCAGTACCCGGCACTGGCAGCTCAATATGGAGTTCGCGGTGTTCCTACACTGGCCATTTTCAAACAAGGGGAAATGCTCTGGAAAGAAAGTGGTGTACATGATGTGAATACGCTCACTCAACTTTTACAACAATATGCTTAAACTGTGATTTTTCACAGTTTTTTGGTTATTACCTGTTTCGAATCCTGAATGACCTGGTAATGGATACAACTAACGTCTGATAGTTTTTAAAATTTAATTACAATTCCAACGAAAAAGAATCCCGGTCATTTAAAAACTGGAAATGACTTCGGAAGTCTTTTAATTCGGTAAGATCCAATTCGGCAGAAACAATATTTCCCATCTTCCCGGAAATTTCGGTTCCGTCCGCAAAAAAGCAGTGCGAACTTTCCTTATAAAAGAGATTATTCCCATCTGTTCCGATTCTGTTTAATCCAAAAACAAAAGCTAAATTCTCAATAGCTCTGGCCTTTAGGAGATGCTCCCAGGCACTTACTCTTTTCTCCGGCCAGTTGGCAACATACAATATCGCGTCATAGTCGTTGTTATTTCTTGCAAAAACCGGAAAGCGAAGATCATAACACACCTGCAGTAAAATTCTTATCCCTCTATAATTCACAATTACCCTTTCTTTTCCCGGCGTATAAACTTTATCCTCACCAGAAAAAGAGAACAAATGTCTTTTGTCATAAAAATGTACGGCAGAATCTGGTTGTACAAAATACATTCTGTTGTAAAAGTGACCGTCCTCCTCTACAGGAGCACTTCCACATACCGCAGCATTTTTTTCTTTTGAAATCTTTTTTAAAAACGTGAGAGACTCTTCATTTTTATCCGAAACTTCAGCAGCGTCCATACAGAATCCTGTTGAGAACATCTCCGGCAACAGAAATAAATCAGCTTCAGTATTCGCGATTTCCCTTTCAATAAATTGAAAATTCTCATTTTTATCTTTCCAGACGATGTCTAAATTAAGTCCTGCAATTTTCATATTTTATATTCAAAAACTTTCATAAAAATAAGATTTTTAATTGATTTCGGTTTCATTTTTGATGCGGATATTTTTTATTGTTAACACTAAAAATATAAAATTCATGAAGAAACTGGTTTTTGTGCTGATGTTGATTTTTATAAGTACTGCTGCCAATGCTCAGGCCTGGACCGGAAAAGGAGATCAGAAAATCCAGCTCGGATTAAGTGCATGGGGATATGGTACCGGAGTTACAGGAACGTACGATTATGGTCTCAATCAGTTGATATCTGTGGGAGCAGGACTGGATGCCTACTTTGGCGGATATAAAGATCATGATAAAGACAATCGGGTTTTTGTTTTCGGAAGACTTAATTTTCATTTAAAAGATGCTTTAGAGCTTCCCGAAAAATTAGATATTTATCCCGGTGTAGATGTTGGCGTTCTTGGAAAAAGCTTCGGAATAGGTGCTCATATCGGAGCCCGATACTTTTTCACAGAGAAAATAGGCGTATTTGCAGAAGTTGGAAACAATGGCAGTCTCGGCGTCTCTTTTAATTTGTAAATAATACCGTACCCTATGACAAAGCTTCTCATTTTGAGGAGTTTTTTTATTTGGCATAGTTTTGAGAATTGTTACCTTTGCAAATTAAATCTAAATTTTATTAATGGAATTAGCAATCAAGATTTTCCAGTTTATATTAAGCATCTCTATTTTAGTAGTTCTTCACGAGCTCGGGCACTTTTTACCGGCAAAATGGTTTAAAACCAAAGTAGAAAAATTTTATCTGTTTTTTGATCCGTGGTTTTCCCTGGCAAAAAAGAAAATCGGAGAAACAGAATATGGGATCGGTTGGCTTCCTTTCGGAGGTTATGTAAAGATTGCAGGAATGGTAGACGAAAGCATGGATACCGAGCAATTAAAACAACCGGCGCAACCATGGGAATTCAGAGCGAAACCGGCATGGCAGCGACTGATTATTATGCTGGGAGGGGTTACTGTAAACTTTTTCTTAGCATGGATTATCTATGGATGCCTTTCCTTTTTCAATGGAGAAACTTCTTTTGATTCCACCAGGGTAAACGCCCCGATGCATTATACCAATATCGCAAAGGCTATGGGCTTTGAAGATGGAGATAAGATTCTTAAGGTAGACGGAAAGGTGCAGAATAATCTTGATAAATTGTCTTTGGACATCCTTTTAAGTGATCAGATTACGGTTTTAAGAAACGGTAAAGAAGTTACTTTCAATACCAATGATGACGGTAAGGCACTCGCCTTTAAAGACGAAAATCCTAAAGCATTCCTGACTCCAAGATACGCAGCGGTGATTGACACGATCATTAATCCCAAAACAGCTGAGGCCGGATTGAAAGTCGGAGACCAGGTTGTTTCTGCAGGTGGTCAGAAAATCAGCTATTATGATGAGTTTCAGAATGCCGTAGTAAAAAGTGCCGGAAAACCCATTGCTCTTGAAGTAATGAGAAACGGAAGTGTGCAGTCATTGAACATTCCCGTTTCAAAGGAAGGAACTATCGGAATTGCCTCTTATAAGCAGCTGCAAAAATATGCACAAACTCAGCACTTCACTTTCGGAGAGTCTATCGGAAGAGGATTTACACGAAGTATTGAGAGTCTAACCTACCAGATTAAGCAGTTTAAATTAATTTTCAATAAAAAAGTTCAGGGTTATAAAAAAGTAGGCGGCCCGATCGCGATCATTAAAAATATGCCGGTAGACCAGGCAAAGGACGGCAGTGTTTCCATCAATTGGACAGCTTTCTGGAGTTTTACCGCAATGTTTTCGGTTTGGCTGGCATTTTTGAACTTAATTCCTATTCCGGGACTGGACGGGGGACACGTTATTTTCACATTATATGAAATGATTGTAGGAAAACCGGTTCCTCAGAAAATACTGGAGAATGCACAGATGGTTGGAGTTATCTTCCTGTTAGGCTTAATGTTACTGATCTTCGGAAGTGATATTTTCAAAGCGATCACTGGAAGCTTATAATATTTTTGATTTTTTTAATAAAAACATTTGTAGGGTATAAATATTCGTCCTATATTTGCACCACTTAAAACAAAGGACATTCCTCCTTAGCTCAGTTGGTTAGAGCATCTGACTGTTAATCAGAGGGTCGCTGGTTCGAGCCCAGCAGGAG